>Ga0190286_1000157_pt1 | contig 33937 bp, 34 predicted proteins | sample 48691834_MG_FD_183241 | JGI IMG/M metagenome (GOLD analysis project Ga0190286, IMG submission 183241) | Hydrothermal vent microbial mat bacterial communities from Southern Trench, Guaymas Basin, Mexico - 4869-18-3-4_MG | ecosystem: Environmental > Aquatic > Marine > Hydrothermal vents >... | reverse complement strand
GTTTTAGAAGTTTTGAAGATTTGGAGGAGAAAAGATGCCATATATCAAGCGCTTCTCCCAGCTGGAAAGGAGCACGAGATACTAATGGGACTACCCGTGGAGGCTCTATTGGAGGAGTCAGTCTCGAAAGTAGCAGAAGTCAGGAACCTCTGCATGACTCCCGCAGGAGGAATGTGGGTTGAAGTAGCTATCAGCATTAAGAAGGAGAGGGATGGCCAGCCAACGCTAGTTGCACTAAATGCGATAGCTGCTCACAAAAGCCTAAAGAGGGTTATAATTGTTGATGAAGACGTAAATGTAGAGAACTATGAAGAGGTGATGAAGGCAGTAGTTCAGAGAGCCGATCCATCTCTGGATTACAAAGTAATAACGGATATTTGGGGATCAAGCTTAGATCATAGCAACATCAGGTTCTTGGAGAGTAGGGGGGAGAAAGTACCTTTTACATTTCCCCAATCGAAAATTATAATAGACGCTACTATAAAAGGACCGAAGGAATTATTCGAGAGGCCGGAGATACCACCTTCTGGACATAAGTTGGAGGAGTGAAAGTGGCTAGGAAAGTAATAACTGGTATGCTCAAAACAAATGTTCACGATCACTGGCTCTACAGAGTCAGGATGCAAGAGTTGGAAAACTTGCTTTTAGCTCTTGGCTATAGCCCAGTCTATAGGGTGGTTCAGACGAGGAAATCTGCAACCGCAGCATACCTGTTCGGGCCCGGAAAAGTTGAGGAGATAAGCAAGAAGCTTAAGATGTATGATGCAGACCTATTCGCCGTTTACAACATATTAACGAGCAAGCAGAAGTGGAACTTGGAAAGGGCACTTGGTGTGGAGGTTCTGGACAGGTATGAGGTTACGCTGAAGATATTCGAACAGGAGGCAAAGGACGTTCTTTCTAACCTTCAGATAAAACTTGCAATTCTTCAGAAATCTTTCCCTTACATAAAGTACAAAGCATCGGTCAGGTACAGGAGAATGAGAGCTGGTTTTAGAGGAGGAGGAGAGTACGCATATCACAAAGTCCTAAGAGCAGTTCAAAAGAGGATAAAGAAGACTAGAACCAAGATAGAAAGGCTGATGGAGATAAAGGAGGAGAGAATTCTGAGGAGGAAGGAGGAAGGGAGCATTGTCGTCCTTTCAGGCTACTACAACGCAGGGAAAACCTCCTTATTCAATGCTCTAACTGGACTGGACAAGCCAGTGAGCGATGCTCCCTTTACTACGCTTTCTAGCAAGTACTCCTCTATCATGGGAGGAAGGGTGTTTTTGGTTGATACAATCGGGTTCGTTATAGATCTAGATCCCAGGCTTTTCCACTCGTTTAAGCTGAACCTACTTGATCTGAAGTATGCTGACGCCATAGTACTTGTTCTAGATGTTTCGGAGAAGGTAGAGCTCATAAAGCTGAAGCTAAGGGAGGGACTCTCCCTTATAAGGAGCCTCAGGGGCGAGACAAATTCCGTCTTTTTGGCTCTCAACAAGATAGATAAGCTGAATGAAGAGGAGTTATCCAGCAGAATTGAGAGTCTAGAGGAAGACTTAGGGGATATGCCCTATACAAAGGTTTCTGCTCTGACGGGCGAGGGCCTGGACGACCTTCTTAAGAAATTAGATAAGTTTCTAACTGTTACAAAAGGTGAAACGCTGATCTTTGAAGAGTTATAAAGTTGTTGGCCTAAAGGGCACTTTGATAACTAAAATCAAAAAGTCACATACCGTCGTTCATGAGATAAAAGGTCCTGTAAGTACAGAAGATTTGTCTGAGACTGCGGTTCGGATTTGATTATAGGAGCAACTGCAGAGGTTCACAGGTTAACGTTTGTAACCAGAAAGGTGAAACACTTTGAAGGGATGAAAATACCAATAAAGACGTATTGGTTATTTCTCATGCTCAAGAATGTCAAAGAAAAGGGTAGGATAAAATTCAAGCTCTAACTTCCATTTCAATAATCTTATCCATACTTATCTAATTTATGTTTATGTTAATTTCTTACACGTTTTATTCATTAGCTTCCTTGCAAAAAGTACTAGGATAGAATAAAATAGACTTTGCCATCATATGCAAGGAGCGTGTGAACAATCTGGACTAATGAGTCGTAATCTCATACAGCAACGTTCCAAAATGAAGAATTCGTAGATCAGATAAATTTTTAACTGTTCCAAAAAATGAATATGTACCGAAATTTGAACAAATACTAAAGGATGCCTTGCAGTTCGTACCTTATGAGATGAAGTGAAGAGGCGACATATATGGAGAATAAGAGCATGTTTACCGCTCAAGTAGCGGTTTTCGGCGCGATGGCAGGTATGCTATCCCTGATAAAGGCAGAAATTCCATTCCCTCTCCTACCATACCTCAAATTTGATCTTGCAGAGATTCCCGACATTCTGGCCTTCATGATAATGGGTCCCCTTGGAGGAATGGTCACTTCAACGATTCACTGGCTGATCCTGACCTTCAGGGCTGGATTTATTTTGGGGCCGTTTCTGAAGTACGCCGCAGTGGCCTCCACCATTCTGGGCTTTTGGGGAGGCATAGCTCTCAGGCGCAGGCTTCCAGGAAATCCATCTCTAAAGTCGTTTATGGCTATTGGTATGTTTTTGGGAGGAATTCTGAGGATAACAGCCATGTCAATAGCCAATTTCCTTGTTTTATGCGTGTTTTTCCCAGAGTGGATGTCCTTTGCAAAGGTATGCCTTGAAGCCATAGGGTTAGAGGTCAGCAGCGACTTTACAGCCCTCCTATGGACTCTGCTATTAACCGCCGTATTCAACGCGATACACATCTTCCTTTCCGTGCTTCCTTCCTATGCATTGATCAAAACGATACTGAGGCTCAAGACTACCTTAGGCAGAGCTTGGATAGACGAGGTTATGAAATGAGTACTATAGAAAAACTAAGCTATTAGGTCATATTTGTTGAAAAGCAATTAAATACCCAATTGATTTGTAAATTAGCTTAGCCAAAAGATAGGCGGCATCTTTCCTATTTACAACAGGACTAAACTCGACGAAATCCATTCCCACAACTCTTCTTGAAGATAATACCTTCCTAAGCAATCTTGTCGTCGTATACCAATCGAAACCACCAGGCTCAGGAGTTCCGGTGCAGGGCATTATTGAAGGATCCAAGAAATCTACATCAAAGCTCAAATACACTGGGAACCCTTGAAATCTATCTAAAACCTCCATTAATTTGCCCTCTGGATTCTTCCTTGCTTCTAAAGCAGTTACAATAGCAATGTTCTCTTCTTCCTTGAGGAAATGGATCTCCTCTTCCCCTAATGATCTAACTCCATAAACAATTGCCCTTCCAGCAATCTCATAACATCTTCTCACTGTGCATGCGTGACTGTACCTGCTTCCTTCATATTCATCGTATAGATCGGCATGGGCGTCGAAGAAAAGGCATAAGAGATCATCATACTCCTGCTTGAGAGCCTCTACGCTTCCTATCGTTACTGTATGATCTCCGCCTAGAAGTATTGGAAACTTCCCCTTAGAGATCACCCACCTTATGGTCTCTCTTATCCTCTCCAGCGTTTTTTCTGCCGATGTCCTAACGGGTTCTACCTCCTCCATAGTCCAAATATCTCCAAAATTCCTTCCTAGCTCGATATCATAGTGCTCAAGGTACCTTGAGGCATCTATAACCTCAGAAGGGCCGAATCTTGCTCCCGGAAGCCATGTTGTGGAGGAATCATAGGGTATGGGAATGACCACAAACCTCGCCTCTTCAAACGAGCAGTTTATTCCAGCAAATACGCGACTAGGTCTTACGGGAATTCGTGTATTCATAGCTTCAATTCACCCTCAGGACGTCTATTAAGGATAAAGCTTGATATTTTAAGTATCCTAATGTTCGCTTTAAGCCAGAAAGAGGCAATAGATCAACTAAAGCTTTTTCTAAGGGACAATCTGCTTAAAGCGGTAAAGTTTTAAATTACTTCCCGAGAGGAAGCTGGGCTCCAATACTTAGCCCATGAATGAGGTGAAACGATATGTCAGCTGGTCGTGTAGGAGTTCCTATGACAGATAGAATCCTAGAATTTCTAGAGGAGCGAAATCCAGGCTTTAAGGTAGCCGTATGGCGCATATTCTATCCAATGAGGGACGATGAACCCATAGAGGTTGCAGTAAAGCCAGGTACTCTCTCAGGAGAGGTTCTCGAATTAACCTTCGATGATAGAACTATCATCGTGAAAGAAGAGCCAAAGCCCGCTAGAAGAGGCGAGTAAAACACAGCTCCTAGTGCCGGAGCCCTCGCTCCTCTCCTCTTTTTACTCTTTAAAGATTAGTTAAAAATATTAATCATATCATTGGTTGATACTTGGGTGTTTGTGCTGACGGAAAGGTCGCAGGAGAAGGTTCCTATTATTATTCCTGTTTCCCGTCCTTCTGAAGGAGCTGCAGGGAAGACAGGTCTTTGGAGAGTATTCAAACCAATCATAGACAGAGATAAATGTACAAAATGCTTTATGTGTTGGCTTGTTTGCCCTGAAGAAGCCATAAAAGAAGGGAAAAATGGATTTCCGGAGATAGATTATACTTATTGCAAGGGTTGTGGTGTCTGCTCAGATAATTGTCCTGTAGGAGCTATTTCGCTTGTTAAGGAGGAGGAATAAAGATGATTGCTAAAAGAGAGGGAAAGAAAAAGGAAGCTGGAGAGTGGAAGATCCTTACTGGAAATCACGCCGTATCATATGCTGCAAAATTAGCCAGAGTTCAAGTAATACCCGCTTATCCCATAACTCCTCAGACAACGATAGTTGAGCTTATCTCTGAGCTGATTGCTTCCGGAGAAATGAGAGCTAGGATGATAAGGGTAGAAAGTGAGCACAGCGCGATGGCTGCTGCTATAGGAGCTTCAGCTGTTGGTGCAAGGGTTTTTACGGCAACAGCTAGTCAAGGATTGCTTTTGATGCATGAAATGCTTCACTGGGCCTCTGGTTCTAGGACTCCGATCGGGATGGCCGTAGTTAACAGGGCATTGGGGCCTCCTTGGAACATACACCCAGATCATCAAGATGCAATCTCTCAAAGGGATACTGGTTGGATAATTTCATTTGTTTCTTCTAATCAGGAAGCTTTAGATACCGTGATAACCCTCTACAAGGTTGCTGAGCATCCAGAAGTTCTCCTTCCTTTTATGGTTTGTCTCGATGGGTTTGTACTAAGCCACACATACATGCCCGTTTATCTTCCTCCTCAAGAAGAAGTTGACAGGTTTCTGCCTCCCTATAAGCCTCCTCATTGGAAGCTAGATCCGTCAAATCCGATCTCTTTCGGGCCTCTGGTACTTCCAGATCAACCATACCAAGAAATGAGATGGTCCATACATAAATCTATGAAAAAAGCCTTGTATCTCTTCGAAAAGTATAGCAAAGAATATGGAGATCTCTTCGAGCTTTATCACGGGGGAGCTATCAAAAAATATAGGGTTGAAGATGCTGATTACTTGGTTGTCGCTTCTGGAACGCTGGCTTCAGAGGCAGAAGTTGCAATAGATGAGATGAGAGAAAGTGGAAGAAGCGTGGGGCTTATAAAAATAAGACTTTACAGACCATTCCCTTCAGAGGAGATTAAAAGGGAGCTAGAAGGCAAGAAAGGGGCGATAGTTATAGATAGAAGCATTTCTTTTGGTTTCTCTGGACCAATAGCTGGGGACATTAGGGCTACCCTACATTCATATGGTCTAGACACACCAGTCGTGGCTTACGTAACTGGACTTGGAGGTAGGGACATAACATTCCATGACATTGAAAACATGATTTCGAAAGGAATTTCTCTCATAGAAGAGGGGAAGACGCCGCTGATTCTGTGGCATAAAATGAGGGAGGGATTCTGATGGTAGTAAGGTTAATTGATCTCAGAAAAGAGAGCAGATATCTTTTACCAGGTTCGGCAGCTTGTCCAGGCTGTGGTCTAGCAATAGCCTTCAGGATAGTCTCAAAGGTTCTAGGAAAGAACACGATTTACTTCATCCCAGCCTGTTGCACAAGCGTCATCCAAGCTCCTTATCCAAAGAGTGCCTTTAACGTTCCTGTCTACAATGTTGCTTTCATGGCTGCAGCTGCGGCTGCATCTGGTGCTGTGGAGGGATTGAAAGCGCTTGGAAAAAAGGACGTGCAAGTTGTGGTTTGGGCTGGAGATGGAGGAACTGTCGACATAGGTATACAGGGCCTTTCAGGGGCTTTCGAGAGGAACCACAACTTCATATATGTTTGTCTTCATCCAGACACTGAAATAGTATTAGGAGACGGATCCATCATAAAGATAGGCGACTTCGTTGACGAAGCCCTCCAAAAAGGGCCAAAGAACATAAAATCTGGAATTGAGAGCGTTCCGGTTGAGGGCTATATTCTATCTTGGGATGGGGGCAAGTTCCTTTCGAAGAGAGTTATCTATGCACAGAGAAAAGCTGCTCCAAAGGAGATGATTAGGGTAGTCACATGTTCAGGTTCTGATATAACCCTAACTAAAGAACACAAGGTTCTGGTTGATAGTCCAGACGGTCCAATATGGAAAAGAGCTGGAGAACTCAAGTCTGGAGACAGGGTTTTTGCCCCAAGAAAGATCAATGTGGCACCAAATGATCCACCTTACATACTTGATCTAATCTTAGAAGCGCTAGGTGAAAGAGTGGGGATTCATGTTCCTGTAGGTCTTAAGAAGGAGCTGAAGGATAGGCTAATGAATCAGTTCTGCACCTTAAAAGAAGCCTCTGCTAAACTCAAAATAAAGCTGTGGCAACTAAATGAAAGATCCAGACCTATCACCTTAGCAGATCTCAAGAAGATATGTGATGCTACTGGATATAGCTGGACTAAGGTGTGCGAGAAAGTGGACACAATAATTGTTAAAGGAGGAGGTAAGCTAACATTAGCTAAGCCCACTTTAAACAAAGATCTATGTTATCTTCTTGGTCTGCTAGCTGCTGATGGAAGTTTTGATAAGAAATCCTATAGAATAGCATTTGTTAGCAAAGAACAAGCATTATTAGAGGAATTTAGGCGCATATACGAGGAAGCCTTTAGAGGAAGGGATATATTGGTCGTTGCTTCAGATGGAGGCGCAACTTATTACATCGCCTCCAACCCAGCCATATGGGCATTGTCAAAGGCCTTAGGAATAAAATCCGACCCCAAGAGGATTCTAAAGTTACCTGACGATTTGTTAGCATCGTTCATTCAAGGGTTCTTTGATGGAGACGGCTGTGCGGCAATCACCGATCGCGGATACACTAAGGAGGTGAGAATAATACTCTCAACTACAAACAAGATAATAGGTAAGAGGCTAAAGATGATGCTTCAGAGACTAGGTATAGCGAGTTCGATGCTTCATGCGAGAAGATATGACGTGATTGTGTACTCTAACGAAGATGTTTTGAACTTTATAAAACGGATAGGAACCAGGAGTCCCAATAAGATGGCTAGGTTTAAGGAGATCCAACGCATCTTAGAAAGAAAGTCGCGAGGCCGCAAGTTTGATCTAGCTCCAGCAGTCTGTGCGAGGATTCTAGGAGAACTTTGCTCCAAATACAACATTACTCCATCGGTAGTTGATAAAAACCTTGTACAAATAATAAGAGGAAGCAGAAAAATGACCAAACGAAAGTGTTATGAGATCTTATCAAAACTTCCAATAAATGAAGAAGATCCTCTTGTAAAGAAGCTGAAAGCTCTGATTAGCGATAAGTTCTATTTGGATGAAATAAAAATAGTCGAAAAGGTCAAAGCCAACGTAAAACATGTATACGATGTTACGGTTCAGGATACACATGCTTTCGTCCCTGAGGGTGCGTTTGTGATAAGCAACTGCTACGACAATGAGGCCTACATGAATACCGGTATCCAGAAGTCGGGCTCAACGCCCTTCGGTGCTTGGACAACAACTACTCCTAGAGGAAGAATTGGAATGAAGAAGAACATGCCCTTTATAGTAGCATCACACGGGGCTCCCTATGTTGCTACAGCTAGCATTGGCTACCCGTTAGATTTAGCTAACAAGATCGAGAAGGCTAAGAGGATAGAAGGCCCTAAGTACATACACATACTCTCACCATGTCCTCCAGGCTGGAGATTTCCCATGGATAAAACGATTAAGATTGGAAAGTTGGCAGTTGACTCCTATATATGGCCTCTTTATGAGATAGAATATGGAAGACTTCGATTAACCATGAAACCAAAGAGGATTCCCGTTGAAGATTATCTAAAACTTCAGGGTAGGTTTAGAAACTTATCCCCTGAGGATATCGAGAAAATAAAGCGGATGGTGGACGAACAGTGGGAAATATTGCAGAAATTAGAATCCATTGGGAAAATATTCTTGTGAGCAGTTCATGAGCTACTTTACATCCGTCTCCACTAAAGGAAGCTCCTCAGCACTTTCTTTTCTAAAGTGCTTTGCAAGCAGGCTTAGTATGATGCCCATGATAAAGGCTATAACAATTATCAAGAAAATTGGCCCAAACATTAGTAGAAACTCAGCATCCTCAACGCATTTCATTGCTTCGCTAACCCTTCCTTCCTTAAACAAACTCTTAGCATGGCTTAGTTGAATGCGAGCTATCCAGTTAAATGGGTTGTATCTAAATCCTTTGTTAGCCTTCGCTTTTACCTGTAATATCCTGCTCTCGATTGAAGGTTTGATCTCAAACCCCCATTGCTTGAATATTGGGCTCAGATCTTCGCCAGCGGCTTGACTTAAATATAGCACAAAGATGTCCATAGAATCCACTTCTACGCCTTCCTCCGTAACAGCTTCGAAGAATTTATCGAACAGATTTATTCCACCATATCTCTCCCCTAACGTGTAAATCAGGTAAAGGCTGGCAGCATAGTAAGGTCTTGGATCTGGTGGAGGACCACCACCTCTCCATCCGACCAGAAAACCAAAATCTTCAAGCTGCTCTCCGACCTGCTTAGCTGTTTCTGTTTCATCTAGACCCAGTTTTACTCCCTTCTCCTTAAGAAGCTTAATGGCCAAGTAGTTTGCTAAGCCTTCATGGACCCATCTAAGCTGAGTTGATAATCCTGCTTGACCCATATACTGGTGAAATAGTTCGTGTAGAAGCGTCTCCTCCAGAGTCCCTTCAGGCATTCTAATGACTATCATGTTAATGTAGACGTGTTGAAGCTCGAACCTTTCTTCAGCCTTTATTCTTTCAGTTAATCTAGTATACCCTAAGGTGTACAACTCTTCAACATCTTCTGGAACGAACAATTCTAAAGTTATGTTTATCTCCGGCTGATTTGTGATGTCCATAATCCTTTGGATGAACATCCTATAAGCTGATGTGATATTTTCAGCTACATCGACGTATCTGCTTGGACACTTGATCTTAAGCTTTCCCTCATAAATTTCAGTAAATTCAGCAGCTGGAACATCAAATGAAATTAAAACCCTGACTAGATGGCCATTATAATCTTCAGAATCGAAGAAAAGAAGCCTTCTATTCCTAATAATGCTTTCTTGCCGGAAGTTGTTTTGTTGGATCTCCTTTTCTGTGGATAAGAATATGTTCTCTATTTGATAGCTAGCAGAGAGATTAACAATTATCTTGGTATGATAATCGGGAGAATATCCTATTGCTGTTGAAAAGAAAACACCCTTGGGCTCAACTATTAAGGCTCCAAACCTGTAGCTCCAATTTATTTCTAAATAAGCATCTGAGACGAAATCAAACGTAAAATTGTAGTAGAAGTAATAAGTTGAGTTCTCAAGGGAGCTATTGGAAATTCCAATGAGCTTGATGTCATACTCATGGAATTTTGGAACTAGAAGCCAAGCGTGACCGGCCTCTTTGGATGTGAAATTAATGTATATATCTATCCATCCATCTTCGTGCACCGTGAAAAGGTAGGTAAACCCGCTATCTTCTCCGCGTTCTTGTGCTTTAACTCCTAAAGAATTTCCCATTAAAATAAGCAAAATTAGAGATAAAGCGAACAGAATCCTCCTCATATCTTGCTCTTGCTTACATGGCATATTCGTTATTAAACTCTTTGGCTGGCAGAGATATTAGATAAGCGTTGGCCATCTGTTCTCTCTGTAGCATCTCCCATATTGCTCTAGCGTATATCTCTGTCTTATCTTCTTCTGTGAGAATGGCCTTTCCAGCCATTATCTGCTCCTTAAGGTACTTTACAGGATCCTCTCCCCTTGCCCTTATTATCTCCCTCAATATGTCCTCAAGAGTTGCTTTAGGTTTGGGAAATATTCGAAGGTTTGCCGCTGCATAGATGGAGCGCAGGAACTCGATCCCTTTCATCCGAGTGTCTTGGTAAGTGCTTAGCTTATAATCCATCATGTATTCGATGTAGCGCGCGCTCTTTCTCAACCGACCGTAAGATGTCTATGTCCGCATTAGGAGAAACTTCTTTGATAGAAGGAGATGGCAGATACTTGAGTTCAGTTTTTAATTTCAGGATTTATAAAACCGGATTCACTAAAGATATGGAGCATTTCTAGATTTTTAAGTCCCTTTTTACAAGGAGGAGGCTTGTTGTCCTTTGCAAGGTTAATCTCATACAATACAACATCCGGTATGATTATCCTAAAATGATAGATGCTTATACACTCTTCGAGAGAGGCAATTATCTCATTAATAGATACACATGCATCTTTCCCGCCACACAAAAGAAAAAGTATAGATTTAGAATTTAAATGTTAAAATCAGACTAATCTAGGATATAAATGAGTCCAAGATGTTCTGGAAATCTATTTGATAGAGAGATGCCATAGTAATTTAGGAGAGTGTACCAAATGTTAGAGAACATTAAAGATGCAGTTTTCTACTGTACTGAATGTAAAGTCTGTATGGATGTATGTTCTTTCTATCTTTCAAGCAAAGACGAAAAATTAGGTCCTTGGGGTAAAATTAAAGCAGCCCAATTAGTTTTAAACGAAGAGAAAAATATTAGTGAGATCGTTAAAGAGCTATATACATGTACTTGTTGTGAAACTTGTGAACTAGTCTGTCCCATGAATATTCCTATTTCAGATGTTATTCGAAGCCTTAGAAGTCTTGCGGTTGAGGAAGGAAAAGTTCCGGAGCCCATTACAAATATTTGCAAAAACATTGTAAGTAGCGGATCGATGACTGGTGAAGGCCCAGAATACTGGAAGAAATGGATTCCTGACGGCATTAAGTTTCCGGAAAAGGCCGAGTATGTTTACCTTGTTGGATGTATGGTTCCATTTAGACTACATGAAATAGGACACGCAACAGTAGATATTTTTAGTAAAGCTAATCTTGATTTTACGATTCTCGGCGAGCAAGAAAGATGCTGTGGACTTCTTCTTTTTGATCACGGATTTTTTGATAAGGCAAAAAAAGTAGCAGAAAGTAACATTGCAAAAATAGAGGAGAAAGGTATTGATAGGGTTGTGACGGCTTGCGCTGCATGTTATTACACATACAGGTATATATATCCACGTATATATAGAAAACCAGATTTCGAGGTTCTACATGTTGTCGAGGTTTTATCAGACCTTATTGACCAAGAAAAAATTAAATTTAAGCGAATAGAGGAGAAATTTGTGTTTTTAGACCCTTGCCATTTCGCTAAGACATCGGAAAAATATGAGGAGCCTCGGAAAATCATTGAGAGTATTCCTGGAGTAGAGCTTTTAGAATTTTCAAAGAACAGGAATGAAGGTTACTGTTGTGGGGCCCCGGGTGGAATTAGACTATTATTTAGGGATGTATCGAATTCTGTGGCGATGATGATAATAAGAGAAGCATTGGATCTTGGTGCTTCAAGAATTATAACGGCATGTCCACTGTGTATGTATCAACTTGCAAGCACGGTTAGAAAACGAGGAATAAAAAGCCTAAAGGTAATGGACATACCCATGCTTCTTCACGAAGCATATAGATCATCGAACCTGTAGGAACTATTTCTTTGAAAGAATTTGAAAAAGAGATGAACCTTTCATTGAGACAAATGGGAATTACTGTGAACATCTAAGAATGCTACTATTCGCACAATTATAACTTATCAAAGAGGATCTAAAAAGCTTCAAAAGACGAAAATTCCACTAACTACACTTTGACGCTACCTAAGTATTAAACAAAAAAGAGGGGAAGGATAGTTAGTTCTTTCTTTTCTTAAGTTCACGTTCTATGGCATTACTCAGCTCTTTAGCCAGCATGAAGGCGATTTCCCTTATTTCCTCCTTTATCTCTTCTTTTAAGGGGTTCTGGAGGGCTTGTTTTTCGGACGTTAAGTATCCCGGCAGGACAATAGTTTTGTTATTAATTTCCTCGAAATCTTTTTAATGGGTAGAAGGATGGAAAGCACTCTAATCAAAAATTTAGAGGCTATAGTTACACAAGATAGGAACAGAAGAGTTCTAAGGAAAGCGGATATTTTGATAGAAGGAAAACATATTACTAAAATTGGAAGGGATCTCTCCAACAACGCGGACAATGTAATAAATGGAAAGGGCATGGTAGCAATACCCGGCCTAATTAACACACATACTCACATTCCTATGAGCTTACTTCGCGGCGTTGCTGACGATATGGAACTTATGAAATGGCTTAACACGAAGATCTGGCCAATAGAGGCGAATCTAGATCCAGAAAGCGTGAAGTCAGGTGCCCTTTTGGGCATGCTAGAGGCGATTAGAACGGGGACGACAACTTTAGTAGACATGTACTTCTTTGAGGATCAGGTAGCTAGGGCTGCTGTTGAAATAGGTATGAGAGCAGTTTTAGCCTCATCATACATGGATTTTGGGACTCCCCAAGCAAGGGACAGAGAGAAGGCCTTTAGAATAGCCAAAGACTTTGTTAAAGAGTGGAAAAGCAAAGAGGAACTTGTTATACCGTCTCTTGGTCCTCATGCACCATACACTTGCTCTCCTGATCTTTTGCAAGAAAGTGTAGAATTTGCCTTAGAAAATGATTGCTTGATACAAATACACCTAGCGGAAGACTACTCCGAAGTCGAACAGATAAAGAAAAAGTATGGAAAGACTCCCGTGAGACATGTGATGGATCTAGGGCTCTTTGAAGCCAAAGTCATAGCTGCGCATGTAGTATGGCCGGATGAGGATGAAATTGGCCTTTTAGCTCGTAAAAACTTGTTAGTATCACACAATCCTATTAGTAACTTGAAGGTAGCTGCCGGAATCTCTCCAGTTCCAGAAATGCTATCCAAAGGCGTCTCAGTTGCTCTAGGAACTGATGGACCAGCTAGCAATAACACAGTGGACATGTTTGAGACCATGAAAGTAGCTGCTCTCATACATAAATGTGCGAAAAGAGATCCAACGGTTATGAGGGCACAACAAGTTCTAGATATGGCTACGATCATTCCGGCAGAAAAATTGGGTTTAAACACAGGCTCCATAGAAGAAGGCAAACTTGCTGATATCGTTGTGCTAGATACCGAATTACCGTGGTGGACTCCACTTCACTCCGTCTTGTCACACCTAATTTATGCTGCCAGATCTACGGATGTAAATACCGTCATAATTAATGGGAGGATTGTACTGAGAGAAAAGAAATTAACAACATTAAAGGAGGAGGAGATTAGGAAAAGAGCCTTAGAAATTTCAAAGTCTCTTTTAGAAAAATCAGGTGTCTCATCAGAGGTAACAGAACAATAGTTGACCATTTCATGAATCTAAGAAAATTCAGCAAGCATTTCAGCATAGCTTTTCCTAATAACTGAGTTAGAGACGCCAAGAATATCAACCAATAGGTCTGAGCCTTCTCCTTCGATTTCAACGAATTCTCCAAGTCTTCTAACCTTATCTAAATAGACCTTACAATTCCACCCCTCTAATCTCAGTGGAGTTCTTTCTTTAACTACTTCTACAACAACTTTCATTCCATTTCGGGAAAGCAGATCAACTATTTCTTTAAACGTGCAAGGTAGCTTTGAAACACTAATGCCCACACATTTCAAGACATCTACAGCCTTTTCAGATCTAATACTTCCCTCTATCTCGATTCTTTTTTTAGAATGCCTTAAGAACTCCCTTTTTCCTTTGAAGGTTAGCCTTATATCGTCATTCTCCATTCTTATCCTGAAAAGCCTATCATCTCTTAGTAATCTTAGATCAGGGAAATCAAAGATAAGATCTCTTTGAAGTATTGGCCTAAGAACATTAAACTTTATCCCATGCTTCTTTAGTAAATCTAAAAATGTGACATGCCTTACCTCCAACTTAACCTCTTGTTCAATGAGCTGATCATTCAACCTTCAACATCTCACCCTAATTTCAAAGATAACGTTTGCATGTATCCTAGTTTGAAGCAATCTAATAATTGATACTAATTATTTCTCTTAGCTTGGCGTGGCTTTACAAGATATCTCTCGTAAAGTTTAATCTTTTAGAGATAAGGAGGCAATACTTCCTAAAAAGAAAGAAAATGACGAAAAATGGTGCGGGGGGTGGGATTCGAACCCACGAACCCCTATGGGAGCGGATCTTAAGTCCGCCGCCTTTGACCTGGCTCGGCCACCCCCGCGCGCCATTAATAAGGGTATCAGCTTAGTGTTTTAATATTTTTTACTATCATCCGGACGGATGAGGTAGCGCGATGATGAGTGAGACATACGAACCTTCACAACCCTTGTTGTTGACGGATGATGAGCTATTAGCTTCAGCTTTTGAGGCAATTGGCATAAAATCTTACATTGTGAGGGATAAAAACGAGGTCTTACGCATTTTGAGGCGAGAGGAAGATGAGCTCCCTGACATAGTATTTATGAACGAATCAGTTGCGGAGATGATATCTGATTACAGAGAGAGAATTCTCCGAAGGAGAATTTTCAAGCCAATATTTGCGGTAATACCAGATTTAAAGAAACCGAGAGGCCTGAGGTTAAGGGAGCTTCGTGATTTGATAGAGAAGTCTCTCGGTTTCAAGGGATTAAAAGTTTAGATGGGGGAATGTTATGCCAAGATTAGTCGAACTGATTGTAGAGGCAGACAAGAAGTCTAGAGAGATTTTGGAGAATGCTAGAAAACAGGCAAAGGAAATAGTGGAGGATGCAAAGAAGAGGGCAAAGGAAATAGTGGAGGATGCTGAGAGATCTGCTGAAACCATAGTACTGGGCACTAACATAGACGAGATCGTGGAGAAAGAGGTAGAAAAGATAACCAAGGAAATGACAGGAAAGCTAACAGAGATGGAGGAGCTTGCAAAGAAGAATATAGAAAGGGCAGTTGAAATCGTTTTGAGGGGGGTAGTTCTAGGTGAAGAAGGCTGAGGTCGAAGCGATAGAGAGAAAGGAACTTGAAGAGATGATAGAGTCAATCTTAGAGGTATCGAAGCGAAAAGCAGATGAGATAATCTCTCAGGCGAAGGAAGAAGCTGAAAGGATAATTAAGGAAGCTGAAAGAAGGGCTAACAGGATAATAGAGGCAAAGAAGAAGGAGATAGACAGAAAGGTTAAGGATGAGATAGCAAAAAAGAGCAGCGCGGTAGAGATAAAGATAAAGAGGGAAATCTTCACTATGCAGAAAAGATATCTTGACCTTCTTTTCGAAAAAGTAAGGGAGCAGCTTGCACTTATAGCTGAAAACAAGCTACCAGGGTGGAATTATGAGGAGATTCTGATGAGATACGCTAGAGAGGCGGCTGAATCACTTGGGACGAACAAATTGTATATCTGGGGGAAGGAAAAGGACTTACCGGTTCTGAGAAAGGTGGCTGAGAGGCTGAGCAAGGAGATGAATGTGGACATGCAGGTGGATGTGACAAAGCAGGCCTTCATAATAGGCGGCGTAATAGCGAGGGATGAAGGTGACACAAGGAGGTTTTACAACACATTTGATGGAAGGCTCGTGGATTATAGGGAAAGAAACGAGCCAAAGCTTATAGATCTGCTTTTTGGAGGGAGTGATGAATGAGTAACGAGGAGTTAGGTGTCGGGGTTATCAGGCACATTAAGGGTTCCGTCGTTATAGCTGATAACATGAGGGGGGCCAGGGTAAGAGAGGTCGTCTTGGTGGGAGAGGAGGAGCTAACTGGGGAGATCGTCAGGATAGAGGGAGATACAGCAGTTATCCAGATCTACGAGACAACGACAGGGATGTCCCCTGGAGAGCCTGTTAAGAGGACTGGTGAGCCCCTTAGCGTTGAGCTAGGCCCCGGACTCTTAGGTCAGGTTCTAGATGGTCTTGGAAGGCCTTTAGAGAAGATTGCAGAGATGACAGGCTCCTTCATAGAGAGGGGTATAAGGCTTCCGACCCTTCCAAGAGACAGAAAGTGGGAGTTTAAGCCCCTTGTTAAGAAGGGAGATAGGCTTGAACCTGGAAGCGTCATTGGAGAGGTGCCTGAGGGAGCTATAACCCACAGGATAATGGTTCCTCCCAACTTGAGGAGGGTAGAGGTCATTGATGTGGTTCCCGAGGGAACCTACCAGATTGAAGACGTTATCGCCACCCTAAGGGAGGATTCAAGGGAAATAGAACTTAAGATGTACCATAAGTGGCCAGTTAGAGTTCCAAGGCCATTTAAGGAATACTTAGGAGCAACCGAGCTGCTGGTAACCGGACAGAGGGTTATCGACACGTTCTTCCCGATCTCGAAAGGAGGAACTGCAGCCATTCCGGGAGGATTTGGAACGGGTAAGACCGTGACGCTTCACCAGATTTCTAAGTGGGCAGATGCAGATGTAGTGGTGTATGTGGGGTGCGGGGAGAGAGGGAACGAGATGACAGACCTCCTTCTCCACTTCCCCAAGCTTGTAGATCCTAGAACTGGAGCTCCTCTCATGAGGAGGAGCATACTAATTGCAAACACTAGCAACATGCCTGTGCCAGCTAGGGAGGCCAGCATCTTCGTCGGCATTACATATGCCGAGTACTACAGGGACATGGGCTATCACGTCGTTTTGACAGCAGATTCCACATCTCGTTGGGCGGAAGCTCTGAGAGAGCTCAGCTCTAGGCTGGAGGAGATCCCATCTGAGAGAGGATATCCAGCATACCTACCTGACTTTATAGCTGCCTTCTACGAAAGAGGCGGCAAGGTAAGGACGCTAGGAAAGGATGGAAGGATGGGATCAGTAAGCATAATTGGAGCAGTAAGCCCTTCGGGAGGAGATCTAAACGAGCCAGTAACTCAGCACACCATTAGGTATGTGGGAACCTTCTGGGCTCTCGATACAACTCTCGCATTCAAAAGGCACTTTCCAGCAATAAACTGGCTTCAGAGCTTCTCAAAGTACGTGGATAACGTTAGGGAGTGGTGGATAAGGCAAGTGGAGATGGACATGTATGCACCAAGAGAGGAAGCCATGACCATACTTCAAGAATCCTCCCGCCTCGAAGAGATAGCTAGTGTTGTCGGGGAAAGTGCCCTCTCCGACGAGAACAGACTGATCATTTTGGTAGGAGAACTGATAAGGGAAGGTTTCTTGGTGCAGAATGCTTATCATGAAGTGGATACTTACTGCTCTCCGCGAAAGCAGGTCCTAATCTTGAAGACACTCCTAGAATTCTACAAGAAAGTTAAGCCCCTCGTAGACGCTGGCGTTCCATTTACAGAGATAGAAAAAATGGAAGTCATCGGAGATCTTGGAAGGCTAAAGTTTCTGAAGGAAGATAGGGTGGAAGAAGCCATAAAGAACATAATGGAGAAGCTTGAGAAGGAGATTTCGCTCGTGAAAAGGGTGGTGATATAATGAGTATCAGCGGACTAACGTATAGGGGTATCGATCAGGTAAAGGGTCCCCTCATCATCATGAGAGGGGTGCCTGACGCTAAGTACGGTGAAGTAGTCAAGATCTTCACCGAAGAGGGCAGGGAATGGACTGGACAGGTTCTAGAAGCTGGAAAGGACATGGTGATAATCCAAGTACTGGGAGATCCAGAAGGAATTGAAAGCGACGCCATGATAAAGTTCACAGGAACGACCCTCAAACTCCCGGTTTCCAGCGATATGATAGGTAGGATGTTCAATGGCGCCGGTAAGCCAATAGACGGGGGTCCTTCCATTAGACCCGAGGACTATAGGGAAATAGATGGAAAGCCAATAAACCCTGTTAGCAGGGACTATCCGGACGAGTTCGTAGAAACGGGGATATCCGCTATAGACGGAATGCTAAGCCTTGTCAGAGGACAGAAGCTTCCAATCTTCTCAATATCGGGTCTTCCTCACAATGAACTGGCTGCTCAGATAGCACGACAAGCGTTCGTTCCAGGAAAGGAGGAGAGGTTTTCCATAGTTTTCGCCGCCATAGGCTTGAAGACAGAGGAAGTAAGGTTCTTCATGGAGCAGTTCGAGGCACTAGGGGCTTTGAGCAGGTCGGTCATGTTTCTCAACCTTGCAGACGACCCTGTTATTGAGAGGCTTACTACGCCTAGAGTTGCCTTGACAGCTGCTGAATACCTTGCTTTCGACTTAGGTATGGACGTCCTCGTCATAATGACCGACATGACCAACTACTGCGAGGCTTTAAGGGAAATCAGTGCTGCTAGGGAAGAAGTTCCAAGCAGGAAGGGCTACCCTGGGTACATGTATAGCGATCTAGCATCCCTCTATGAGAGAGCTGGTAGAATAAAGGGGAGGATTGGATCCATCACCCTAATGCCAATACTGACGATGCCTGGAGGGGACTTCACCCATCCGATCCCAGACCTCACCGGATACATCACAGAGGGACAGATCTTCCTGAGCACCACTCTCTACAACAGGGGGATATATCCGCCCATAGACGTTCTTCCGAGCCTTAGCAGGCTCATGAAGGATGGAATAGGTGAAGGTAAGACCAGAAAAGATCATAAGGCTGTTTCAGACCAGCTTTATGCTACATATTCGATGGGAACTAGGGCTAGGGAGCTTGCCAGTATCATAGGAGAGGCAGGATTGAGCGAGAGGGAGAAAAGGTACTATGAGTTTGCAACGAAATTTGAGGAGAAGTTCGTAAAGCAAGGGTTTGAAGAGAGGAGAACCATCGAAGAGACCTTAGATATAGCGTGGGAACTCTTGTCGATGATTCCCGAGAGGGAGCTTACCAGGATAAGCGAGGAAGTGATGAGGGAGTACCATCCGAAGTACAGGGCTGGGTGAACTGAGTGGCCTTTAGAGCCGTAGGAAGGGTAGCTCCTACGAAGGGCTTTCTAATAAAACTTAGGAGAAGGGTCGAATTCTTCAAAATGGGAGCAGAAACCCTTGAAATGAAGAGAGATAAACTGATAAAAGAGCTCTCAGCGCTTCAAGGAAGATTGATTGAGAGGAAAGAGTTAGACAAAGAGATTATGGAGATCTACGAGACGTTAAAGGTGGCTTATGCGATTGCTGGAGTTGAAGAGATGAGGAAGGCTGCACTATTAAGTCAGCCCTTCCTAGTTAAAGTCAAAACAACTAGCCTCATGGGAGTAGAGATACCAGAAGCTCAAATCGTTCAAAAGGGCTTCAAACCATCACCTTCCATACAAGCACCTCTGATTTCAGCTCTGGATGGACTTCAACGAATGATGGATAGATTGATAGATGTCGTTATGCTGGAAGCAGCCCTTGAGAGACTTGCCATTGAGGTCGCAGATACTATGAGGAGAGTTAACACGCTGAGAAAGGTGATTATACCAGAACATGAGAGAGCGATCAAGTACATAGAAGAGAGATTGGAAGAGGAAAGCTTGGAGGATTTCCTTAGGATTAAGAAGTATAGAATGTTGAAGAGAGGCGTATAAGAATGTTTAGCGGGAAGAGGCTATACTCTGTGATAAGAAGCCATGGGTTGGCTCTCCACCTCTTATCGTACAAAGATCTCCTCTCATTTATTGATACCGAGGATCTTGATCAATTGCTCGACAAGCTCAGAAACACCGAGTACAGAAAATTCTTCAGGACGAGAGATGACCTCCTCGACAACAGGGAAATTGAAGCCCGCATAGACAGGCTAATGTATGAGAGAATTTCTTACATCCTCTCCCTTCTTGATGAGAAAATGGCGGGAATTATGCGTGCATACCTTTCAAAATATGATATAGAGAGGTTAAGAAGAACGATTTACGCCAAAAGATTCAAGCAAGAAGTGCCCATAGAAGTTTTTCCCGCCGAATTCCTCCCAGGGGTATATCAGTTGATCGAAATGAAAAGAAAACCTCCCTCGAAAGAAGTAGAACCCATACTTAGAGCGCTGGAAGAATGGAGAGAGAGCGGAGAGGAAGATATTACTCTGTTAGATATGTTGCTAGAGAGATCTTACGCAGAATTACTTACAAAGAAGCTTAAAACTAGTCTCTTTGAGAAAAAGATAAGAGAACTTCTTCGTAAATATGTAGATGGGAGGCTAGTAGTTGTTTGTTTGAGAGCCATTTATTGTGATAGGGCCGATAGAATCCAAGTATTGCAAGGAACCATGGATCAAGAAGCTTATGAAATTCTATCGGCGGCGAAGAGTTTTGAGGAGGCACTGAAGAAAATTTCGACCTTAAACAGATATTCTGCGATAGCAAAGAGGATACTTAGTGTTCATAAGGAGATCGAGGAGCCTCTCTTATGGGAATTCATACTGTTCAGTGATTTGCTTGAAAGGGCATGCCTAATTGCAAGAAGAAACTTTGTAGGTGTGTCATATACAATTTGGTACATCCTTAGAACAGAATGGGAGTCACAAGCCGTTAGATTAGTAGTTATAGGTAAGAAAGAGGGGGTTTCGTCTGAAACTCTCCGAAGGATGGTTGGAATAGCTTCATATCTTTCCAAGTATTAGAATGGCCACTAGCAAGCCGTATATGGCGACGCCCTCAGCAAGACCTCCGAGAAGTAGAACGGCGCCGAACTGTTCAGGTCTTTCTGTAAGGAGGGCAGTCCCGCCTATTGCGACGGCACGAAGTGCCCAAGCTGCATTAAATGTGCTTGCTGCGACAGCTACACCGGCACCAATAAATGCCCATTTCCTAGCTTCTTCATCCATGGCCTCCACTTCCTCTGCTGCCGCCACAGCCATTACGTGCCCTGCTATGAATATAATGACCAACGGGACTAGGATAAGGGAGTAAAGCAAGATCTTTCTCGTTGACGCAGACATATGAATCTCCCCTTCCCCCCTACACGGATTTATTAAAATATTTTCCAAACACTTATCCAACCAAGCTATCTATCGTTTTTAGTGCTCTTCCCTCTCCTTTGAAGAATTTGGTCATAAATTCGTATAGGGTAAGCCTAGTAGCTTGAATAAATGCCGCCATACCTTCCAAGCCCATGGCGAGCAGGTTCATTGATGCAGATGCTATGATGAATGTCGGCAGACTTCCGCCCTCTCCAACAATAGATTTGACAATTATGCCAAACGCTGCGTGAGAAATAGCAAAACCAGCTAACCTCAAATATGAGAGGGTGTTTGCAAGCAAACCAATGGTTCCTTCGAGAGCTGCCTCAAAAGCTTCCATGATCCCTTCAAACATTCCATGTCCCTTTAGCTTAGGCTCAATCATCATAACTAGCATGGTTATTCCGAGCAGGCAAGCCACGCCCATCATGAGGGGATCTTTTAAAGCCGACATTACATCTCCCCCTGTCCTATAGACTGCATAGGCTGCCAAGTCATACATACCTACTGTGAGCAATCCACCATGGTGAAATATTGCATCCAAATACTTTCCTTCCCCGAGTTTACTGACTATATTGGCAGTAAACGCTATATTTAGATGGATAAGGCCGAAGATTATTGCTACAAGGAGAATCCTGATGGGCTCATGTATCGGTGAGAAGAGAATCGGATGGTAAACCTCTTTCAGAAAGGCTTCTCCGTATAGAAGACCGAAGAACATCGAACATATTCCCATAGGCACCAGTATGCTTCCAAGGTCTCTAAGAGTTCCCTTCTTCCTTCGTAGGAAAAGTCCAAATAAGAGCACAGCAAGACCATGACCAATGTCCCCAAACATAATTCCAAACACTATAGGGAACAGAAGAGAGACCAAGGGCGTTGGGTCTAGCTGTTTGGCCTTAGGATATCCGACCATTTTATGCGTTAGGAGTCTGAATGGGGCAAATATCCTTGGAAGGTGTATGTAAGATGGGCCCTTCTTATCTTCTTCTAATCTAAGCTCCATTAGAGGTCCCAATCTAGAACTCATATGCTGTTTGAATTCCTCTTCCAAAGAGGTCGGAATCCATCCAGAGACCGCGATGACCCTCTCTCCCTCATAGATGCATTCTAATATCTTTGAGTTTAGAAGAAATCGCTTTATCCCTAGCATAGCTGCCGCAATGTTTTGTCCCAGCCTGAGGATGTCTTGCTTGAGTCGCTCTATCTCAGTAGCTCTTCTTTCAAACAGATCTTCAAACATAGATATCTCTGCCTCAAGATTTCTTTTCCGCTCTATCAGAGGTTTAGCCTTCTTAGCGTATTCTGGTAGCACTTTCTCGAGAGAAAAGCCCTCAGAAAGCAAAACTGACGTTGAAAGAACCGAATTTCCTATGTCTGCTATCTCGCCCCTGAACTCGTCTAAGAACCTTAGGAGATCCTGACAAGTCTTTATAATTTCGTCATGAAAGGTCAGCTGGATCTCCTCAGCCTCTTTCTCTTGATTTGATAGCTGGTTCGTTAGTGATTCTAGTTCATGTATTCCCTCCTTCAGTCTCTCGAACTTTTTTGATATCCTGTTTCTAATATCTTCCGGCAGAGAAAACCAGTTCTCCTCCATTTTAGACAGCAAGTCGGTCAGTTCGTACACGGTTGATGTCTTATCTTTAATTTTTGAGGGATTTTGTGCAATTTCCTTAATTGTTTTCTCCATTGAATCTATGTTCTCCTCTAAAAAGCTTAGAACTTCAAATATCCTTGCATGTTGTTCTTCAATCCTAAGACTGGCTCTCACCTTTGGTTCAAGGGAGGAAAGTATCTCTTCTTCTAACCAGGCAAGTTTATTGTTAACCTCCTCTAGCTCCTTTCTCCTTTTTTCAATCAACTTAGGATCCGATAGATTTCTGAGTAAAGCTATTTTTTCATCAACTTCTTTTAGCAACTTCTCGGCATCTTCTGGAGTGATATAGAGAGCCCCTTCCACATCTTCTGTTTTAATCTTCTTACCTACGATCTCTTCTATTTCTTCTAGCTTGAGTTTGAGCTTCAAAAGTACTTTCGTATAAAATTCATCTAGTTCTGTAGTTTCTCTCAGTGGTTTGAGTTCCGGACCCTTCATCTCCGTCAGTTCTACCTCGTTAAAATCTAGAAGCGCATCTACTAGCCTATCTCTGTTCCACTTAGCTGTATAGAGATAGAAACGCTTAGTTGGAACTGCTCTGAACATCCATTCACCTCCTAAAGCATTACTATGTCCACTACGTCAGCGATACATGGTAGCTTATAACTTTAATATCAAGTCTGATCGTGGAGCGGGAAATGCTACCGAGGCTACTCTTTTTTGTTGGCACCAGACCTGAGATTATAAAGGCTGCTCCCCTTTTTCACACTCTTAGGAAGAGTTCTAGCGTCCAAGTGGATCTGGTGCACACCGGACAGCACTACGATTGGAGTATGAGCGGGGTTTTTATTGAGGAATTGGGATTGCCTACACCCTTATATCATCTAGGAGTGGGTTCTGGCTCTCAGCCATATCAAATCTACAAGATAATTGAAAAAACCGAGGAAGTCGTTGGAACCTATCTTCCAGATGCTATCTTAGCAGTGGGAGATACAAACTCAACGGTTGCAGTAGCTATATTGGCATCTAAGATGGACATCCCCTTCATACACATAGAGGCAGGTCTAAGAAGCTTTGATCTCACTATGCCGGAAGAGATAAACAGAAGAATTGCTGATCATGTAGCATGTCTAAACTTTGCTCCCACGGAGCGGGCGGCATCTAATCTGTTAAATGAAGGATACTTCCCAGAAAGGACATTTGTAACAGGCAATACGGTAGTTGACGCGTTGCTTAAGATGCTACCAAAGGCTAGAGAGGAGTCAAGAATCTTGAAAAAAATAAAGATAGATCCATCTAAGTTTTTGCTAACTGTTACCGTTCATAGGAGAGAGAATGCTGACAATCCAGAGAGGCTTGAATCAATAGTAGATGCGCTCATAGAGTTGAATGAGGTCCAAATTGTTTGGCCTCTTCATCCTAGGACAAAGGAGAACATGGAAAAAATGGGTCTTTTGAAGCGCTTATATGCAGCGAAGCACATAAAGTTAACTGATCCACTCTCCTATTTGGATTTCTTGAAACTCTTGGATAGCTCTACCGTCGTAGCGACAGATTCTGGAGGAGTTCAAGAAGAAGCAGCAACCCTTAAGATCCCATGTGTTGTATTAAGAGACAGCACAGAAAGACCTGAGATAATTGATGAAGGAATTGGTGTAATGGCTGGCGCTGATTCTCTCAAAATTGTGAGATGCGTCAGAGATTTCTTGTACAACGAGGCCCTTATAGCGAAGGTTAAGAGTTCTTCAAATCCATTTGGGGATGGGACAGCTTCCATCAAAATATCTGAGATTCTACTCAGCTGGATAGAGGAGCAAAAAATAGCGATATCACCCCCAAAGTTCGATTCTGGAGCTCCAATTTATGCATCATTCTTAGTGAACAAGGAGCTATCTGGTCATACAGTAAAAGAGGTGGAAGGGGGATTTGTAAAGATTATATCAATTTACGGAGAAGATGGGAGCTTCATTAGACCTAATCCAAACTTAACTCTAGAGAATCGCCAAATCATTAGGGTTTTAGGGGAAAGACCGTCAATAAATGAGTTTAAGGAATTTTGGGGGCTCTAATCTAATTGGATCGTCTTGATCCCTAAAGCCCTTCACCACTAACAAGCGACATTAATTGAATGATCATTTGCTAATCTATTTCTCTAGATCTTGCTAAAAACCAAGTTATTATAGCCCTCATTGCCTTCATTAAAACGATTTTATGTCATTATGCCCTGATTTGCTTCATGTTTTGAGGAACTAAGGAAGATGCTACCTCTCTTTGCTTTTTCTATTGAATGGAATAGATTAGATGAGCTTAGAGAAAGAGTATTAGAGTTTATAAATGGAAATGGGTTTAAGGTTAAGACGGTAGTTTCCTGCAGCTAGGAGATTACTAAGAACAAAAACAAAGATAGAGGTGGTTTCTTATGTCGGAAGGAGCAAAGATCCCAGTTCTTATACTCAAAGAAGGCACGAGTAGGACGAGAGGGCGTGAAGCCCTCAGATTAAATATTTCGGTGGCAAAAGCCATAGCTGATGCTGTAAGAACGGCTCTTGGGCCTAAAGGAATGCAAAAGATGCTTGTAGATCCGTTTGGCGATGTAATAATCACTCATGACGGCGCAACAATAATGAAGGAGATGGAAGTCGAGCATCCAATTGCTAAGATGATGGTGGATTTGGCAAAGACCCAAGATCAGGAGACCGGTGATGGAACTACTACTGTAGTGATACTGGGCGGTGAACTTCTCTCTAAAGCAGAAGAACTCACTGATATGGGTATCCATCCAACAATAGTGATCTCTGGTTACAGAAAGGCACAAAAGAAAGCTCAGGAAATACTTAAAGACATATCAATTGATGTACCTTGGAACGATGAGAAAATCCTGAAGCAGGTTGCTGAAATAGCGATGGGATCAAAAGCGGTATCTTCAGCTAAAGCTCACCTATCTGACTTAGCAGTTAAGGCCTGTTTAGCTGTAGTAGAGGAGAGAGATGGGAAGAGAATTGCAGACATCGATAATATAAAGCTCGAGAAGAAGGAAGGCGGGTCCATATTTGATACCCAGCTAATACAGGGAATAGTCATCGACAAAGAAGTAGTCCATCCTGCAATGCCAAAGACCGTAGCTGACGCAAAAATAGCATTAGTTTCCAGAGCTTTAGAGGTTAAGAAGCCTGAAATAAGCTCCAAGATAAGAATAGTTTCTCCATCGCAGATCAAGGAATTCTTAGAACAAGAGAAAGCCATGATCAGGGATCTAATAGAAAAGATAGCAGCTACCGGAGCTAATGTGGTGTTCTGCCAGAAAGGAATAGATGACATAGCACAGCACTTCTTAGCTAAGAAGGGAATCCTTGCGGTGAGGAGGGTTAGAAAATCTGACATGGAGAAGTTAGCTAGGGCTACTGGTGCAAAGATCGTTGTCAATTTGGAAGACATGTCAGAGAAGGACTTAGGTCATGCAGAACTCGTAGAGGAGCGCCGAGTTGGAGAGGATAAAATGGTATTCGTTGAGGGATGCAAGAACCCGAAAGCAGTCTCCATACTAATAAGGGGAGGATCCAAACAAATTGTTGACGAAACAGAACGTGCCTTACACGATGCTCTTTGCGTGATAAGAGATGTCATCGAGGATGGAAAAATAGTAGTTGGTGGAGGAGCTGTAGAACTAGAACTGGCACTTCGCCTAAAGGAGTATGCAAATACCCTAAGCGGAAAGGAGCAAGCAGCAGTGCAGAAATTCGCTGAGGCCCTTGAAGTCATACCTAAAACACTGGTAGAAAACTCTGGAATGGACACAGTGGTTAAGATGGCTGAGTTAACAAGGCAGCATGCCCTAGGGAATATCAATCAAGGATTTGACATTTTCACCGGAGAAATCGTAGATATGAAGGAAAAGAACATAATTGAGCCATTAAGAGTAGTAAGCCATGCAGTAAAGTCGGCCGCAGAATTTGCAGAGACTATTCTGAAGATAGATGACATAATTGCTGCTGCTGGGAAGACAGAATTTCCAAAGAAGGGAGCGGGAGAAGTATCGTGAATAAAGAAGAAATAATTGGCCCCAAAAAATTGACTCGTTATGAGAAAACGAGAATAATAGCCCTTAGAGCCCAACAAATTGCCGCTGGCTCCCCTCTCTTTCTTAAAGATGAAGAAATACCAGAAGGAGAAGTAAACCCTATCAGGCTAGCAGAACTAGAGCTTAAACTAGGACGCTTACCGCTTCTAATAGAAAGAAAGAAGATAACCGGAGAATCTCAACTCATTCCTCTCAATGAACTCATTGAGGAGGAGTAATGTTTAATAGGTCGCGAAGTTTTTCTCCTCTTACCCATCCTCATGGGTATCATAACTCCATAGTAAGTCAGGAAGGCGAGAAATATGTCAAGCGAGGAAGTGGGAATCGTATATGTTGGTAGAAAACCTGCAATAAACTATGTTATGGCTACAACCCTCCAAATCAATAGAGGAGTGAAGAAAATAATCCTAAAAGCGCGGGGAAGAGCTATTTCTAGAGCTGTTGATGTAGCCGAAATCGCAAGACTCAAGTATTTCCCAGGTAAACTCAAAATCACCGACATCAGGACAGGAACAGACGAGCTAATAGAAGAGGACGGAAGCAGAAGGGACATTAGCGTTATCGAAATAGAGCTAACGACTGTCTAAGGGCGAATGGAGGATAGCCTTTGAGGGGATCATCCCCCAATTTTTCTCTTTTTTGAAGTGTAAGGAATTTAGATGGTCCCGCAATTTTGGGTTGATGCGATATCGAAAGCTGTCTTAGAAAGAGAGAATAGACTAAAAAGAGGCTTTCAGGTAATTAGGGTTGAGTGTGGAATTGGAGCAAGCGGATTTCCTCACATAGGATCTGTAGGTGATGCTATTCGGGCATTTGGAGTAAAATTAGGGCTAGATGCATTAGGAGCAAAAAGTGAACTTATCGCTTATAGCGATGATAGAGATGGTTTGAGGAAGATCCCAATCGGAGTTCCCAGAGACTATGAGAAATACCTCGGTATGCCTGTAACCGATATCCCTGATCCATGGAAGTGCCATTCCAGTTACGGAGAGCATATGAGCCAATTGCTCCTTGAGGCGCTTGAAATGCTTGAACTAGAATTTACCTTCATCTCAGGAACACAAGCATACAAATCTGGGCTTCTAGATGAATCAATAGATATTCTCCTACGAAATCACGAGAAAGTGGATCAGATAATAAGGGAGGAAGTTGGTTCCAGCAAGCCAGTAGGTTGGATATATTACTGGCCAGTATGCGAAAGATGTGGTAGAATTTATACAACGAGAGTCACAGAAGTTCTTCCAGAAGAGGGAAAGGTCCTCTATGTCTGTGACCAAGAGTTTAAGGGGATTAAGGGATGCGGGTATCGCGGCGAAGCTAGCTATAGAAAGGGAACTGGAAAATTAGCATGGATGGGGGGAGAATTTGCAGCTAGATGGGCTGCGCTAGGTATATCCTTTGAGCCCCACGGTAAGGATATTACAGATTCTTTCAGAGTTAATGCTAGGATCTGTAAGGAGATACTAAATTTCGATCCTCCTCTCACAATAGTTTATGAAATGTTCTTGGATAGAACCGGATCAAAGATCTCCAAGTCAAAGGGTAATGTGATAACACCACAACAATGGCTGAGATATTCTCCTGCAGAGGTACTTAGGATGGTGATGTTCAAACGGTATAAGGGTACAAGAGCAATTTCGCTTGAGATGATTCCAATGTATATCAATGAGCTTGAAGAGAAACTTGCTCAATATCACAACTTAGATAACATAAAGGATCCTAGGAAGAGAATTAATGTAAAACGTTTAGTTGAATACTCTTACCTTCTAAGAGAAGTTCCAGAACCTAGGGAATACAGATTTGGGACGGTAATAAATGTAATCTCGCTTCTTCCTTACAAAGAGATGGATGAACAATCCCTACTAAAGTTAGTTTCAGATATAGTCGGAAAGTACTATGAACTCTCACCAGAGGAACTGAACAAAGATAGTTGGTTCGCTCAACTATTTCGCTGTGCTCTAAACTATCTAAATGAAATAGTCCCATACATGCACGTAGAGGTACCAACAATAGACTCTCATACGTTGAAGGCCATAGAGAGATTCTTAGCCTCAATAGAGGAAGATATGAGTCCAGAGGAAATCCAGTCCTTAGCCTTTTCATCAGCGAGGGAATGCTCCGTACCTATCAGAAAGTTCTTCTCTGCAGTTTATTTGCTCCTTTTAGGGAGATCCTCAGGCCCAAAGCTTGGGCCTTTAATTCACAGGCTAGGAGTCAAGGCCTCAAAATTGTTAATACTAAGTGCCATTGAAAAAATAAAGAGAGGTCATGGAGAAAGATCGTGAGAGAATTAAACGCTTATTAGAGATAAGAGAGAACATGAAAAAGAGCATTAGCAGCCTCAATAGTACTCTTCAAGAGCTTAGGGAGGTATTAGATAGATTAGAAGACCTTCTCTTGGAGGAATCTCTTGTCAGTGCGGATATGATGTTAGAGAAGCGCCCAATCAAGGAGATGGAGAGGAGAATAATTGAAGTGAGGCTTGGTGATGTTGAAGTCGGAAAAATATCTGTAAATCCTGCTACAAAGGCGCTAGTCTTCGAACCTTCGGAAAAAGTGTTTATTTCAGCAAAATCTGGTCCAATAGGGTCGTTCTTAAAGAGGAAGGTTATAAGGGAATTGCGTAAGGAGCAACCAACCTTAAAATTCTCATTAGAAGAAGGAAGAGCTGGGGAAGTAAAAAGAATTGAAATTTCTAACATAAGAGAAGATCAAATAAATGATCTCATAGCAAAATTAATATGGTCGGTCAGGAAATCAGCCGAACTCGAGCGATGACCCTTTAATAACCTTCAAGCATCTCCTCAACAATTTCTCCGGTTGGAGTTCGCTCTTTAAATATACGAGCAGAGAACCTGTATACATCAACATCTTCTCTAAGCCAACATCCTGGTTGCATACCTGCTTTAATACAGGTTTGATCCAGGAATTCTCTAGAGTTCCATTTATACTCCACAGCAACTTGAGGCAAGAGAAGCCCGCCAAACCAACCGGATCTTATCATTAACCCATGTTTTCCTACTATTACCTCTTCAGGTAGCTTTTGCCTAGAATCAACGATAATCTTTTCAAGCGGAGAGAGCACAGATACCTCAACAACAACAGAGCCTAATTCTCCAACACGCAAAGGAGGAAATCTTGGATCTTCTACAGCAGCAGCGATAGCTGCTTCGATTGTTGCCGTATAAAGGGGTAAAATTGGTTCAGGATAACCTATACATCCTCTCAGTTCCCCTCCAGGGTACTTATTTAGAGTTACAAAGACGCCAAAGTTACGTTTCAAAATCTCGTAGGGAGGTTCCACTTTAATCTTGCTTCCATCTAAAAGATAGGCTTCAATCGCCCTTCTAGCCAGTCTAACAAGATAAGCGCCTTGTTCAATTCCTATATCATCGATCTTCATTGTCCATGGCCATCTCCCGTCTTAGATCTTTACTCCGCTTTGGCATACCCACGCTCTAATAATATATCCCTGAGCTTATAAACAGCTCTCTTGACATCTGCCTCTTTCTTGGCTCCTGTACATACCAGGCTGCCGGAAGCAAACACTAGGAACACAACCTTGGGGTTATCCATTCTGTAAATTAATCCAGGAAACTGTTCAGGTTCGTAAAGGGTGTTTGGCATTTCAAAAGCAAGCCTTTCAATGTCAACCTTGAGGAATAGCTTGGCTGACGCAACAATGTTTTCAGCCTTTATCAGGGGTTTTCCCTCTATCTTGATCCCATGTTGTTTCATGAGTTCTATAGCTCTTTGAACGGCTATGGCACTCTCTTCTATGGACTTTGTTCCAGTGCACACAAACTTTCCGCTATTGAAAACTAATAAAGCAGCCTTTGGCTCTTTTAATTTGAGAACCAATCCAGGAAACTTATCGGGCTCATATCTAGATTCCTTTATTTTTGTAGCTATTTCATTCAGATCCAGCCTTTGTCTTATGTCTGCAGAGGAAACAACGTTTTGTATCTTTATTTCTGGTCTTTTCCTGATTTCTGGATGTTCTTCATTCCCCAACTCCATTTGCAAGCCCTATGCTCCTAAGAAGGGGACTTTTTAAATACCTTGCTAAAGTCCTCTCTTTATGTCCTTTGGACTCTTGAGAAATTTAGCAAGTTCTTCTAAGCAATATCTCATTTAAGAGCAAGAAACTAGAAAAATAAAAGCTCCTTGTTTTGAAGATTACTCCTCTTCCTTCTTAAGGAGGTCCTCTATGAGCATGTATCCGAGAATTCCTATCAATGTAATGCGGACCCATTTGTTTTGGAGAAAAGTTAAGAACTCTCCAAGCTTAGGTATTGGAACTCTATACTTGACCTTCCCAACTATATCTTGTACCGTTCTATATCCAAGATCTATGTGAGAATTTGCATCTCCTTTCGTGTAAAATATAGGTGATCCTCCAGACCATTCTATTCTGATTATCCTGTGTACAACAGGTTTACTTGCCCAGGAAGCTTGAAATACGATGATGTCTCCCTCTTTTAATTCATAGGGATCGGCTTTTGTAACTATTAGAAGATCCCCTTTCTTTAGTGTAGGATACATGGAGTTAGAGGTGGGGACCGCAAGGGGATACTTTACTCCCAATAGGAAACGCAATCCGTAGTTTGCAATTATGAAAATGACTGCAAAAATTACTATAACTTCTATAATCGACTTTACTATCTCCTTTTCTCTATTCAATGTGGAAGACCTCACTTGGCTTTCACATGTCTGGGAATAGCTCCTGACCTAACTTTCTTTAGTATTCTATATCCACATTTTGGGCATCTAAAGTCCTTGAAGTATTCCTCCATCTCTTCCTTATGGAAAGTATTTCCACACCTCATACAAACGTACACTTAGACCACCTCTATCCTATCTTCTGGGATCCCCCATTGGACCAGCATGTCCTTAAGTTTGCGCTTATGATCACCCTGAAGTAAAAGCAGGCCCTCTTTCTTTTTGTAAGTTCCACCGCAACCCAGCTTCTTCTTAAGGTATTTCACTAATCCCTTAACATCGGTGTCGTTGGCATCGATTCCTTCAACTAAGGTTACTTCGCGGCCATACTTTCTCTTTTCGATTTTTATTACAACTTTCTGCTGCTCCTTGGCTATTTCACCGCAGACACATAGCTCCTTTGGAAGTCCGCAGATCGGGCATCTTTCTCCGAAGCTCATTACTTTATATCAAGACCTCCCTTCACAGGCCTGAATATTGCGGTCCCTTTAGAAAATTTATTTTTGTTGGTCATTGGATCCATCTGATACTAAAGTAGCAGCGGCCTTTTCATCCTCTGCCTTAAGGAGAGGCCTTACTTTCTCAAGAAATTCACGGTATCTGTTTCTTACAGTCACTTCGGTTACTGAGGCTGCTTGTGCTAGTTCCCTCTGAGTCCTATGTATACCCGCCTCTTGACATGCAAGATAGACAGCTGCTGCTGCCACCCCAACAGGTTCTCTTCCTAGAGTTGCTCCAACCTCTCTTGCTATCTTTAATATCTTTATCGCCCTTGTAGCAATTGATTGAGGAAGTTTAAGCTTAGAACAAATCCTAGGAACATATACTTCAGATTTCGGTGGAGGTATCCTTGTTCCAAGTTTTCTAAACAAGAACCTGAAGCTTCGACCTACCTCCTTCTCGGTGAGATTGAAGAAAGAAGCTATCTCTCCAAGAGACCTTGGAACCTCAGTCCTACGACAAGCAGCATAGATTACGGCTGCGACCATAGCATCCATGCTCCTTCCTTTAACGAGGCCAGCAGATGAAGCAAGCCTGTATAGCTTAGCAGCATCTTCGACGGTATGTGTGGGTAAGTCAAGCTGTTCTGCTATTGCTCTTATCTTAAACAATGCTGGCATTACGTTCTTTTCTTTTCTACTTCTAACGTGCTTCTTTGTCCTTCTTAGAGCCTGAATGGATTTCTGACTTATTCCTTTTGAAAAAGAGATCTGAGTGTCTAACCCATACGCAGGTCTTGTTGGAGTGACCGGGGCTCCAGCTCTGGCCCTTTCCATAAATTCCTCCGTATCAAACGCTCTCCAATCCTTATCCTCCAGAAAAAGACCTTTAGTTATCACTAATCCACATTCCGAACAAACCAGTTCCCCAGTATCAACATCCTCAATGATTTTCGTACTCCTACATCTGGGGCAAACTATCTTCTCTTCTACGAAAGGAGAGTCATCACTCTGTCTCTTATCCTTAGGAGAAGGATCTTCAAACAAGAAACGCATACCCCCAGAAAAGTATTCCTCACTAAGCGTGCAACATGTGATATATAAATTTTACGTTAGATTAAATAAACCTTACTGAAATCAGATAGCCGATAAAACCTGTGATTCCGCTCATAATCAAATTGACTAGATCGTTACTAAGCCATTTGTATCCCTTAATCAACTTAGCTTGTGTCCCACATCTGTGAATTCTTGATTCTGTCAATTTTGAGCACTTAGGACATAAGTAAAGGGCTTGCCACTCAGCTCCTATTATGCTATCCACTAAGCTTCCAAAAAAGCCAGTTATTGTGGAGAATAAAACTGGATTAGATCTGACCAAGCCAACTGCCCCTGTTAGAGTTCCTAGGATGAAGGGAGCAATGAATGCTACCAAGAAACCCAGTGGACTAACGCCTCCAGAGGTCCCAGCATCCACTTTGATCCAAGGTCTTGTAATAAGCCTTGGTGGGGAGGGGTTCAAAACACCAATTTCGTTGCTTAGCGTATCTGCAATAGAAGCAGATACGGAAGCAATATAAGCAAAAAGCCATCTCTCTGATCCTGAAACTCGCCAGAGGAGTAGAAAGATGACAGGCATTAAACCATTAGCCCAAACATTTTGCCAGCTCCTTGCACCTCCTTTGGGCTGGGCTGCTTCTTTTTGGACCTTCCTCTTATATTTTAGCTTTGTGGCCAAGCTTCCAGACAAATAAAATACCATCATAGGTAAGAATGCCTTCAAATCACCAAGAAGGACGATACTTCCTCCAACGACGAAACCACTAAGTAATCCTAGAAAATCTACCCAGCGCTTTCTGAGGCTGATTAGCCCAAGAGCTAGAACTATTGAAAGGCCAATGATTTTTGTATACACCTGGATCACTTTATCTTGTCCTGTTTGTTAATGCTATTTTATAAAGATCTCGATGCAAAAATGGTGCTACCTAATTATATTTCTACTAAAATAGCCTCATGGTTCTCTATAAGGGCATATAAGATTTTAAGACCTAATAAGATGGTTT
>Ga0190286_1000156_pt1 | contig 33954 bp, 33 predicted proteins | sample 48691834_MG_FD_183241 | JGI IMG/M metagenome (GOLD analysis project Ga0190286, IMG submission 183241) | Hydrothermal vent microbial mat bacterial communities from Southern Trench, Guaymas Basin, Mexico - 4869-18-3-4_MG | ecosystem: Environmental > Aquatic > Marine > Hydrothermal vents >... | reverse complement strand
AGGCTGGGGGATCCGGTGCATGTATCCATGGCTGGCTTCCTAGCTGGAGCCCTGGAGGGGGATGCATCGATCATTCTCGGCGGTGGAACCCAGATGGCCGCCGTCCTCGCCATAATCAAGCACATCGGCATATCCCTGAAGGGGAGGGTTATGATAGGGACAACTAGATGGCTGATCGAGGATGATTCGTCTGATCTAATAGGGCTTGTAGAGATGATTCAGCCGGATGTACCCGTTGTTGCCTATGACATCGACTTCTCTAAGTCTCCCTATGAGGGGCTGAGATACTATGAGAGGGGGTATGTGAAGGAGGGGGTTGGAGCAGGTGGGACGAGTATAGTTGCTGCAACGATTAAGGGTCTAACCCATGAGAGGCTTCTCAGCGCCATATACGAGGAGTATGAGAGGTTGAGGGGTGATGGAGTTGAGGTTGATGAAGAGGATAGGGGATGAGAACACCCTAATAATAGAGTTTGGGGGGAGGGTGAGAGCCCTATCCTCAACAATCACAGCAGGCGGATTTAGAGATTTAACCCATGTAGTATTCCATAGGGTTGAACCAGACTTCGATGACCCAAACCCAGTTGGCTACGCTGAGAGACTCTTAGAGAGGCTGGAGCTCCCCCTTAGGAGCTCAGCGGTGTTCCTAACCGCTGTAGATGTTGTGCGTGAACACGTTGAGATGTGGATTCACTCCCCGATTAAGATGATGGTGATGGCCAGCGTCGGGCTTACACCTCCAATCTCCATCGGAGCCGAGGAGCCAAGGGGGAGGGCGGCGACGATAAACATCCTCCTATTCGTGGATAAGCCCCTAAGGGATAACGCCTTCATCGATCTCGCCGAGGTCGTCAGCGGTGCGAAGACCTTAGCGCTAGTCGATCTAGCGCTCTCAAGAGGATATAATCTGGGTAGGGTGTATGCAACTGCGACGGATGCCATAGTGATTGCATCGAGCATGGATGAGGTGGATGAGGAGCCCTATGGGGGGCCAGCCACCCCGATAGGGTCTGAGGCCGCTAAACTAGTTTATGAGGCGATAATCTCCAAGGGAATTGAGAGCCTGGGGATGGATGAGAGGTTTAGTGACATCTTCGGCGTCGATATGGAGTGGATCAGGGATGCTGCATCCAATATATATCGTAGGGCTCCAATCCCAGGTTTATCTGAGGATGAAGTTAAGCGGGAGGTTGAGGCCGAGCTTAAGAGTCTCCTGAGAGATCCAAATATCTGGGCCATAGGGCTCGCAGCCCGCAATCTTGATTGGCATGGTCTATCTGGAGCTCTACCAGGGTTGAGCCGGAAGGAATACCTCGGAGACTCTAAGAGGATACTCGCAGATGAACTCCTCGGAATAACCTTAGCCCTCTACATAAATGGGTGGAGAGCCCTCTTCGCATATTATTGGATCGACTCCAATAAGGGGGAGCTGAGGGAGTTTGGGGATAAGCCAATGTTCATTGATGACATCCTCGCATCCCTGATAGGATCCATCCTAAGCAGAATCTACGACAGACATCTGGGAGGTGGGCGATGACGACTCTAAGGATCGTGGTGATGGCCGGTGGGAAGGGCGAGAGGATGGGTGGAGTTGAGAAGGCTCTGCTGAGGCTTCGAGGTAAACCCCTAATCGAGTATGTCTTGGAGGCGGTGAAGGGATTGGACGGCGAGCTCTACATAGCTCCATCGAGGCATACACCGCTAACCGAGCGATGGTGCATCGATAGAGGGATTCCCATAATCAAGACTAGGGGCGATGGATATCCAAGTGATCTGGGATATGTCGCATCCAGGGTTGATAAGCCAATACTCCTCCTGCCGGTGGATATGCCCTTCATAACAGCGGAGCTTCTAAGCCAATTCCTTGAGAGAGCCTTGAGATCGAGGGAGAGCCTCATAACACTCATAGTTGATAGAAGCGGCTTCCCAAAGGGGTTCCGAAGGACTCCCCTGAGAGCTCCAGTTGGCATATCACTTCTAAAGGGGGATGACTGGAGCTGGGGTGAGGTGGTGATGGATGAATTTCCAGAGCTCCTCGATATAGATACATGGGATGAGCTGAGATTGAGCGAGGAGTTGATTCGATGAGGATTCATGGAGGGGGAATCGAGGGCGTAATAGACTTCAGTGTGAACGTCAATCCCCTCGCCCCTCCAAAACTCCTTGAGGAGGAGATAGCCCGCTGCTGTAGAGCTGGGGTTTATAGGTCTTATCCCGACTCGAATTACTCTGGGCTTAAGGCTGCCATATCATACTTCTACGACATCGATGAGAACTCCATAATAGCCTGTAATGGGGCCTCAGAGGCCCTAAGCTTAGCGATAATCGCCTTGAGGCCGAGGAAACTCCTCGTTGTGAGCCCGAGCTATGGAGACTACGACCTCCTATGCTGGGGGATCGGAGCCGAGTGTAGGCATATATTGATGCGGGAGGTGGATGGAGCTTTTGAATTCGATGTCGGCGAGGTGGTTGATGAGGCTAAGGGTGAAACGAACTCGGTTATGGTGGTTACGAATCCGAATAATCCAACTGGGTTGCTTGTGGGGGAGGATGCCCTACTGGAGTTGGTAGATGAGCTTGAGGATTCCTCATGGCTTATAGTCGATGAGGTATATGCGGAGCTGAGTGGTTTTAGGGGCCTCCTCGGAGTGGAGTTGGATAACGTCATCGTTGTGAGGAGCTTTACAAAGGTCTTCGGCGTTCCAGGTCTGAGGCTTGGATTCGCCTATACGCAATCGAGGGATATATTAGGGAGGATGGAGGCGATTAGGCCAACCTGGAATATAGGCTCAATAGCGGAGACGGCCTTCAGGGAGACGCTGATCAAATTCAGGGATGAGCTGTGGAGTTTCATCAGGGGGACATGTAGATATATCGCAGAGGAGAGGAACCGGCTGAGGGGATCACTCTCAAGAATCGGCTATCACGTATATAGGTCTGAGGCGAATTTCCTGCTACTGAAGCATCCATGGATAGAATCCAAAATCCTCAGAGAGAGGCTGTTGAGGGACTATGGAATCCATGTGAGGTCGGCGCATACCTTCCATGGCTTAACGAGTTTCCATACGAGGGTTGCGGTTAGGAGGGGTGAGGAGAACGATCTCCTGGTTAGAGCCCTTGAGGAGGTTTCGGGAAGGGGTTAAGGGCTTCATGGCCCTCCTATCATTCCTGACGATAATACCAACCGGCATCCACGACCTCTCCCTCGCCTCCAGATTCTTCTACCTATCCCCTATAATAGGCCTGATCGAGGGGTTGGTGGCCGTATCTCCGATGTTCCTCGATGCGCCGACTTATGTCAGGGCCGCAATAATACTCGTGCTCTCCCATCTCATCACGGGATTCAATCATCTCGATGGATTCGCCGACTTATCCGACGCCATAGCCTCTGGGAGGAGGGGGGAGGATATGCTGAGGATTATGAAGAAGCCGGAGAGGGGAGCCGCCGCAATCGCCTCCACAACCCTGCTAATAATAGTCTCATATTCCTCCCTCATCGAGCTCGTAGACGAGGTATGGTGGCAGATGATCATACTCTCCCACGTCTTGGCCTCCGAATCGATGTATCTCCTCGCCATCTCATCCACCCCTCCAGGCTATGATGGATTGGGTAGAGTCTTCATAGTTGAGTCGAAGCGTGGGGTGGGGGCTGTGGTAAACTCAATTTCATTTGGATTCATCCTCATCTTAATCTTCAGTTTTGGAGGCCTCACACCTTATGGGTTGACGATGGTCGCCGCCATGATTCTCATAGCGACCTACACGAGGGTGAAGTCGCATAGGATTCTGGGATTCGTGAATGGGGATGTCCTCGGATTCTGCTATGAGCTGACGAAGGCCGCCACCCTAATACTCCCAGCCGCCCTAACATCGATTTTAATGTAGAGCCATGATCGAGGCATCGATTCAAGGACTAGGCATCCTCCCCATGTTTCTGAGGGTGATCTATCCATCCAGCCTTACCATAGGCCTGATCGCATTGTTGCTCTCAGTAATCCTAGACCTCCTCTACCCCTATCATCGAGGCATAATGCTTAGAATCCATCCAGTTCACACCTGCTTCCACATGGCTAGAAGACTTGCAAAGCCCTATGCGGGTAGGGCTTTCGGCGTGGCGTTAGCCCTCATATGCATCCTGACTCACATAGCCCCACTCATAGCCCTGTTGACCCTCCTCTCCATGGCTGATTCCTGGATCGCCTCAATACTCTGGCCCTTGGTGGCAGCTTACATCCTGAAGCTGAGCTTCTCCATTAGACTGCTGATCGAGATAGGGATTAGGATCGGCGATAGCGTTAAGATCGGTAATTGGGATGATGCGAGATTCTGGACTCAGCAGATCGTTAGGAGAGATGTATACTCCCTGGATGAGGAGCATATAATATCAGCTGCAATCGAGTCCCTCGCCGAGAGCCTCGTCGATGGAATGGTCTCCCCACTACTATACTATCCACTCCTCGGAGTGATGGGACCATACCTCCAGAGGATGGTTAACACCCTCGATGGAGCTGTCGGATTCAGGAGTAGGGAGTTTGAGAGGTTAGGATGGTTCTCCGCGAAGCTCGACACCGTTATAAACTATCTCCCGGCGAGGATGTCAGCCCTCTACATAATCTTCTCATCCCTTCTACTCGGATATGATTGGAGGGGGGCGTGGAGGATATGGAGGAGGGATCACGACAAGACCGAAAGCCTAAACGCTGGTCATCCAATGTCCGCCATGGCTGGAGCCCTCGGGGTGAGGTTGGAGAAGATAGGGCATTACACCATCGGAGACGTTATCAATGCATTAGATTGGCGGAGGGTATATGACGCAGTGAAGATAGTGTCATGCTCCATGATCCTCCATCTAATACTGGTGGCGGCTGTCATGACGCTGATCCATAGAATTCTCCCCGGGTGATGGGTAGAGGCCCCATCAGAGATATATAGGGGAGCTGAAAATTGAGGCTGAGATGGGGATATATCACATAACATATGCACCTACATTGAGGGAGCTATACATATACTTCGATGGGCCATGTAACTTCTCATGTCATGGATGCATCTGCAGAAATCATCCAATAGATATACATCTAACCGACTCCTCTGGGGACGTGAGACCCCCATTATCGGCTGAGGAGGCCCTCAACATCGTTAAGGGCCTCGACTTTGAAAGGGTTGTTTACATGGGTTCTGAGCCGACTGTGGATGGGGAATTCTATAAACTCGCCGAGGAGTTGAAGGCCCTCTTCAACTCATATAACATACTATTGACGAACGGCTACAAACTCGTGAAGGAAGGTCTCATAGACTCCGCATGCGTCAGCATCAAAGCCGTGACCGAGGAGATATTCAGAAGATTCACTGGAGTAAGCGGATCTAAGAGGGTTCTCATAAACTTTAGGAGGTATTGGAGCCTCGGGGTTGAGCTGAGGGCTGAGAGCATACTTGTGCCAGGGTTGATAGAGGCGGATGAGATCGAGAGGATAGCTGAATTCATAGCCGACGTCGATCAGGATATTCCATATAGAATAGATGGCTACATACCCATGGAGGATGATGTATATAGGAGGCCGACGAAGGCTGAGCTTGAGGAGGCGAGGAGGAGGGCGGAGAGACATCTGAGGAAGGTGTCGATACTCCATCATGGGATTAAGCGGAGATATAGTGTGAGGAGGATATACTAAACCCCAGAGTCGACCAATCTCCATCTAAGTATATTCAAGACGGCGTAGTCTGGGGGGATATGCTCGACATCACTCTCAACGATCTCTATCCGCCTTTTGAATATGGGGCCGTCTAAGACGAGTGTATGGTATTCACCGTATTCGCCGCAGAGGTCGACTCCGATATCCTCAAGGGCTTTAACCAAATCCTCATCCAACATCCTCCCGAGGAGCTCCTCGGGTAGCATATCAGCCCTAACACAAACCACTACAGCCTTGAATCCGGACTCCATAAACTCCATCATAAGCTTCCTCTCATCCTCCCCATAGAGGGGTGAGAGGGCCTCCATGCCGAGCTCCTCGCAGACCCTTAACCCCCACTTTCTATGCTCCTCAAGTAAGATGTCTCCGAAGACTATCCCCTCAGCCCCCAGCCTATCCCTAATCTCCATAGCGGCTTCCTTAAAGACCTCCTCATATCGCTCCCACTCCGCCACTCTCTGAACTATGGGCAAATCGAGGGCCTTAGCCTGATCGATGATTATATCAGGGTTTAGGCCGTGAACCCTGAAGCCCCCACCCCCATGCGTTGCGATATTTAGGAGGGAGACTGGTTTGAGGCCATGCCTCAAAGCCCTATATAGGGATAGGCAGCTATCCTTACCCCCACTCCATGAGACTATCACCCTCATCTATCCCGAGTGCCTTATAGAAGATGGATTATGTAAAATTTCTATGGCCGTGGAGATGATTCCTGAGGAGCTATGTAGGGAGCTTAGAGATGTTCTCATAGCTGCTGTTGAGAGAAATCTGGGGGATACGATCCTCCTCTCAGGGGGATTGGATTCAAGCATAATCGCCCTACTCGCCTCGAAGATGGGGGATTTGAAAGCCATATCCATATGCCTCAAAGATTCTCCATGCGATGATTTGAAATATGCGAGAATCGTTGCAGACTTCCTCGACATCGAGCATCTAATCCTCCTCTTCGACCTAGATGAGCTCGAGGAGGGCATCAGGGAGACCATAAGGGTGTTGAAGACCTTCGACCCCATGGAGGTGCGCAACAGCGCCGCCATCTACATGGCCTTAAGATATGCGAGGGATATCGGCGGCGAGCTCATCATGACTGGGGATGGGGGAGATGAGCTCTTTGCGGGATACAGCTTCCTCTACAATCTCAGCCTCGATGAACTCGACCTCAAAATTAGGAGGCTTTGGAGGAGGATGAGCTTCTCATCAGTCAAGCTTGGAGAGGCGCTGGGGATGGAGGTGAGGCAGCCCTACCTCGATCGGGAGGTGATGTCTTTCGCCGAGAGACTTGACTCAAGATTCAGGGTGGGATTTAGAGATGGGAGAAGATATGGGAAGTATATTCTTCGAGTCGCCTTCGAGGATCAGCTTCCAGATGAGATAGTTTGGAGGGTTAAGGTTCCAATAGAGGGTGGATGTGGAACATCGACCCTGCCAAAAATCTTTGAGGATGACATCAAGGATTTCGAGGAGTTGAGGGAGAGATATTTCATTGAAGATGGCGTAAGGATTAGGAGCCAGGAGCAGCTATTCTACTATCAGATCTATCGAAGTCTCTTCAGTCCACCCCATCCAGATGGATCTACGGGGAAGATCTGCCCGATGTGTCATTCAAATGTCTCAGAGGATGCAACACACTGCAGGGTATGCGGCGCCTATCCAATTTAACGCATAGGCCTGAAATGTCGTCACCGTCACGGATGGAGAAAGCCCTGAGCATAGAAGTTGAGGAGTGTCGCCAGGGCGTAGCCCACCATACCGGCGATGAGAACTCGTTTTATGCCGAATCTACCGGCCATGAGGCCCGCTGAGATTTTGATGAGTATATATCCGATGAGATATGCGGTTCCGAGGAGTCCCGCCTGGGCGTGAGTGAGGCCCATCTCTCCCTAGGATTGGGAGCAGGGGTGGCAGAGGTATATGGAGACCCATCCAAACCAGCAGAGCATCAGAACGGTGTAGCTGTAACTCCAACCCCTCTATATCACCTCCACGTGAGGCTGCGAGATGGAAAAAGCATATATATCTCTCCCGAGGGGGTGAGTGCGGTGATTTATCTGCTTACCCCGGCGCTCCTCATCGCCATCCTCTTCATCATCCTAATCCTCGGATTGATAGCCCTCTTCGTCTCCATTTACAATCGCCTATATAGGCTTAGGAACTCTGCTGAGGCAACCCTGGGCCAGGTTAGGGTCGCCCTGAAGAAGAGGCTTGACATGATAGAGCAGCTCCTAGAGGCGGTGAAGAGCTACGCCAAGTTTGAGCGGGAAACCTTCGAGAGTGTGACGAGGCTTAGGGGGGCGGTCTTCACCGCCGGCCCAGGCGACCTAAGGGAGATAGACCGCGAGTCGAGGAGGATACTCGGCGGGATAATGGCCGTGGCTGAGAGCTACCCAGAGCTTAGGACCTCCGAGACCGTCTCGGTTCTAATGGACTCTGTGAAGGAGGTGGAGACGGAGGTCGCCAGGCATAGGTATACCTACAACAACATCGTCCAGGAGTTCAACATAATGTTGGATACCATCCCTCCAGGTTTGTGGCCTCCTCCCTAGGGATGTCTAAGATGGAGTATCTTGAGTTTGAGGTGAAGGAGAGGCCTAAAATCGAGTTCTAGGTGACTCCATGGGTGAGGCTAGGCAGCTCTCGATCGTGCTTCTCTCGACACTCTTCATAGGTGTCTTAGGCCTAGCCCTCGCCCCTAGGATACCGAGGATGATATCTGGGTGGATGTGGTGGTTGAGGAGTATCAAGCCACCATATATCCCAATGGAACCCTCGTCGAGGATTATCTATACCGCATCGAGGTTTCAGGGAGGTATCGGATGCTCTACAGGGCATGGGAGGTCCCCCTATCGGTGGAGAGGCTTGACAGACCCTACGTCGAGCCTGTTAGGGTTGAACCTCCAATCGGAGCCGTTGGATATGTGAGGGATCACTATGGACGTGTATGGGCCTCCGCCCACGCCCAGGATATAGCGACGCTGGCCGAGTTCGATGAGGCCGGATGCTACAACCCCGAGAGGTTTGATGCAGGCGAATATCGGATTCGATACGTCTTCAAGCTTCACCCCCCAATTCGATATGATGGGGAGCACTGCCATCTAAACCTCCTCCTCGCCGATGGCCACCTCCCATATCTGAAGGTCGTCATCCGCATCGTCGATGGGGGATTGGTGGAGGTCGCCCCCTATCCAGCCTCTATGAGGGTGTTGAAGCGTGAGGATGGGGTTGAAATCCATGGGAGCAGCGGAATGGATGAGGTGCTCGGCGTGGAGCTCCTTCTCAAGGCGGAGGCTCTAAGCCTTCTGGAGGGCTTTGTGGAGGAGGCGGAGGGGCTGGAGGCTTCGATGGCCTGGGCTAACCGCCTATATAGGGCTCAATATCTCTTGGTGGAGGGCCTCCGCCTCACGTCGATGCTCCTCACCCTCCTCTCCCCTGATCCTCCTAGGTCTCTACCTGAGATATGGGAGGGAGAGGCACTTTGTGATTCCCCGATATCTCAGCTATGTTCCAAATCCCAGGAGGAAGCCATGGGTTGTGAACCTCGTCTTCAAGAGCGATGCCCTGGACTTTGACGAGGACGGCTTCTACGCCACCCTCCTAGACCTGCATAGGAGGAGGAAGATCGAGATCGATGTGAGGGGGGAGTCCCTTCTGATCCGAGTCTTGGACCCCCATGTAGACGATGAATATGAGAGGCGGGCCCTAAGGCTGATCTCGAAGCTCTCCATAGGTGGAGTCCTGAACACCAGTCTTTTTAAGGAGCTGGCCGAGAGCAGGGACGCCCTCCTAGGTTTGATGGATGATATCCGATACCTCACCATGAGCCCGGGTAGGAGGGTTGCCCTCAAGCTCATCATCAGCGGCAAGGGGAGGGTTGTCTAGCTTATCCCGACCTCCATAATCCTCATCGCCGCCTCCTTCGTCGCCATGCTCACCCTCCCCTACATGCACTCCCTCACCCTCGAGGCCCTCACATACTCGGCGCTCCTCCTGATCCAAGCTATCATCGCCTTCTCAGCCCCCTCAACCCTCTTCGGGAGGTGGAGGGGCTTCACCTATAAGGAGAAGCTCGAGTGGGACTCCTTCAGGAGATTCCTATCGGATATGACCATGATAAAGCGCTACGCCCCCCAAGACCTCTCCATCTGGGGGGATTGGCTCATCTATGGGACAGCCCTAGGCGTGGGGGACAAAGTAGTCGAGGCGATGAGAAGCCTAAGCATCCCCCTCATCGATGCTGCGATAGCCCAAACCATGACCACCGCCTTCAGACCCATCATCACAGCATCAAGACCCACCAGAGGAGGCGGGGGGGAGAGTGGGAGGCTTCGGAGGCGGAGGAGGCTTCGGCGGAGGAGGCGGAAGGGTAAGATAAACTATATGGTGGGCCCGAAGAGATTTGAACTCTTGATCTCTCGGTTATCAGCCGAGCGCTTTAACCAGGCTAAGCTACGGGCCCACCAACTCTTTTTGAGGAGAGGAGGTTCTTATAAATCTTTAACTCGACCTTTTTCTGAGTTGGAGCCGCTGACGATATGGTTTCTGGGAACCGGTGGAGGTCGTTTCGTCACTGTGACTCAGCGTCGTAGGACGGCTGGCCTCCGCCTGGTTTGGGGTGATGTGCATCTTCACATCGATCCTGGGCCTGGGGCTCTCGTCTTCTCAAATTGGTCTGGCTTGAGTCCTCAGAAGTTGGATGCGGTTGTCGTCACTCACTGCCATCCCGATCATTATTGTGATGCTGAGGTTCTCATCGAGGGTATGACGAGGGTGACCACTAAGCGTAGGGGTGTCCTGGCTGCTTCGAGGAGTGTCCTCCAGGGTGTTGATGATATTGGGCCTTCCATCTCATCCTATCATCAGGGTTTGGTTGAGAGGGTTGTTGTCTTGGAGCCTGATGTATCCTTTGAGGTTGGGGATGTCGGCATCGAGGCCTTGAGGGCTATGCATAGTGATCCAGCCACCGTCGGCTTGAGGCTTGATTTCCCCGATGTCGGCTCCATCGGCTATACATCCGATACGGCCTACTTCGAAGGCGTCAGCGAAGGCTACAGGGGTGTTAGGCTGCTGATCCTCTGCACCATGAGGCCTCGTGGAGCTCCCCTACCGCTTCACCTCTCCGTGGATGAAGCCTTGAGGATTATGGAGGAGGCGAGGCCGAGATGCGCTGTGCTCACCCACTTCGGCATGAGGATGCTCAACGCAGGTCCAGAGGCTGAGGCTCAGTATCTCGAGGCTGAGACGGGGATTCCCACCGTGGCTGCGAGGGATGGGATGAGGGTGACCCTCGGCGAAGTCGTAGAGGTGAGGGGTCCCAGGAAGCGGGAGGAGCCGAGGATCATAGAAGCCTAAAAGGTGGAAAGATATATCTACCCCTTAAAGGGGTATGATTATCGCAGGTCTGAGGGGGTGAGTCGAATCGTCCCCAGGACGCTTAACCCCAAAGGGGAGCTCCACCCTACACATCTTAGCGTTTAGGATTCTAAGGGTTGAGCATAGCCCCCTCAGGCCTATGAAGTTTAGAGCGTTGGGAGGTGTTCTATTTGAGGCCGCTGCCTAAGGAGATAGACTTCCTAGCCATGGAGGAGAAGTGGCAGAGACTATGGGAGGAGTGGGGCATCTACCGATACGACTGGGAGGACGACTCCCGGCCCAGATACTCCATAGATACGCCGCCACCCTACCCAAGCGGAGACTTCCACATGGGAAACGTCCTAAACTGGACCTACTTCGACATAGTCGCCAGATATAAGCGAATGAGGGGTTACAACGTCCATTTCCCACAGGGATGGGACTGCCATGGACTGCCGACGGAGGTGGCCGTGGAGAAGGCCCACGGCATAAGGCGTTCGGATGTCCCAGCCGACGAGTTCAGGAAGCTATGCGAGGAGTGGATTGAGACCTACATCGACGTGATGAAGAGGGCCATCATTAGACTGGGGTGCAGCGTAGACTGGAGCCTCGAATACAGAACCATGGACCCCGATTATATGCGTAAGATCCAGCTCAGCTTCCTCATCCTCTATGAGAGGGGCTTTATCTATAGGGGGGAGCACCCCATCAACTGGTGTCCAAGATGCGAGACGGCCATCGCCGACGCTGAGGTGGAGTATGAACACCGTAAGGGACGCCTATACACCATCGCCTTCGGCCTAAAAGATGGGGAGGTCCTTATCGCCACCACAAGGCCTGAGTATATACCGGCCTGCGTCGCCCTCGCAGTGCATCCAAGGGATGAGCGTTACAGAAATCTCGTAGGCCAGGAGGCGAGGGTGCCCCTCTCCGAGCGTTGGGTTCCCATAATAGAGGATGAGGGCGTCGACCCAGAGTTCGGCACCGGAGCCATGATGATCTGCACCTATGGAGACAAGAGTGACGTCCTCATGGTGGCGAGGCATAGGCTTCCGGTGATAAAGCTCATCGATGAGCGTGGACGTATGACGGAGCTTGCAGGCCCCTATGAGGGGCTGAGCATATTGGAGGCTCGTGAGGCCATAGTCAGAGACCTCGATAGAGCTGGGCTGTTGAGAGGCGTCGAGGAGATCGAGCAGGATGTAGGCGTCTGCTGGAGATGTAAGACGCCGATCGAGATTCTGTCGAAGGAGCAGTGGTTCATGAGGACGACGGCGCTCACCGACAGGGTTGTGGAGATGGCGCTGAAGATAAAGTGGTATCCAGATTGGATGAAGTATAGGCTCATCGACTGGGCAAGGTCTCTGGATTGGGATTGGGTGCTGAGCCGTCAAAGGGTCTTCGCCACACCCATACCAGTCTGGTATTGTAAGCGCTGTGGAGCCGTGAAGCTCGCAGAGCCTGATGAGCTTCCCGTCGACCCGAGATATACACAGCCCAAAACACCCTGCCCAAAATGCGGCTCAAGGGAGTTCGAACCCGAGACCGATGTGCTTGACACCTGGTTTGATTCGTCGCTGACCTGCGCCATCCACGCTGGCTGGCCAGATAGACCTGATTGGCGTAAGCTCTTCCCAGCCTCCATACAGCCTAATGGTCAGGACATCATCAGAACCTGGACATACTACCTCATGGTGAGGCATCTCGCCCTCTTCGATGAGGCGCCCTATAAGGCTGTGCTGATCAACGGCATGGTTCTCGGCAACGATGGGAGGAAGATGAGTAAATCCCTAGGAAACTTCGTCGCCACTCCAGAGGTCTTCAACAAGTATGGCGCCGACGCAGCGAGGCAGTGGGCCGCCGCCGGTGGAAGCACGGGTTCAGACATCCCCTTCAGATGGGGGGACGTCGAGTATGGCTGGAGGTTTATGCGTAAGCTCTGGAACGCCTGTAGATTCGCCAGCCTCCATCTCGTCGACTATCAGCCAGGTGAGATGCCGGAGCTGGAGCTCCTCGATAGATGGCTTTTGAGCAAGTTGGAGAGGCTAATCGGCGAGGCCACCGAGGCCTATGAGGAGTGCCTCTTCATGAAGGCCTTTGAACCCGTCAGAAGCTTCGTCTGGCACGTCTTCTGCGACCACTACATAGAGGCTGTGAAGTATAGGCTCTACGGCGGCGAGGGGAGGGAGTCAGCCCAGTGGACCCTCTACTACGCTGTGAAGCGTATGCTCCAGCTCCTGGCGCCCGTGATCCCGCATATCACGGAGGAGATTTACAGCCACATGTATGCCGAGGGTGAGGGAGACAGCATCCATATATCTCGATGGCCTGAGGTGAACAGCAGCCTCATCGACCCTGAGGCTGAGAGGCGTGGAGACCTCATCGTCGCCGTCATCGGAGCCATAAGGCGTGAGAAGAGTCGTATGGGCATACCCCTCGGGGGGGAGGTAGAGGCCATAGAGCTATACGCCGACGGCGGATTTGAGGCTGAGACGCTGAGGATGACTGTGAGAGACATAGCTGGAACCTTGAAGGCTAAGCGGGTTGAGGTCTATGAGGGTAGAGGCGGAGAACATGAGGTTGAGGAGTATCCAAGGGTGAGGTTCTCCCTCAAACCCTAATAGGTTCTATGCCTCAGGATTGCTGCTACGCCTCCGAAGGATTTGAGGAGCATCTCCCCCTCCTCCGTCTCGGTGGAGATGACCTCAACCCTCGCATCGACCTCCTCAGCCATCTCTATGAGCCTCTCCAGGAGCTCCTTATGCTCCACCACCTCATAGGCTGTCTTTCCGCATCGGGGGCAGATGATGTTGGCCAACCCCTCCATGAAGTTCTCAAGCTCGCCCCGCTCTATGATCCTCTCCTCCATGTATCCACACTCTCGACACCTCAGCCTCACCCACTCTCGCTCTACACCCTCTGAGAGGAGTAGAACCCGGACGTTGGCGCTCTTAAGCTCCCTCATAACCTCCCTGTCGCCGTAGGTTGCAAGGCCGGTGTCTCGGCCCACGTGTTTCAGGAACTCCTGGACGACTCGACGCTCCTCGCTGTATCTCAGGCCTTCGAGGAAGTCTTTGGCCCTGTCGACGACCTCCTTCACGCCCTCGATGCCGGTGTAGGCGGTGTCGACGACGGTTAGAACCTTATCCTTCAACTCGTAGTGGAGGAGGTCTCGCTCAAGGAACTCATTCTTCGTCGGTCCAGGGCCTCCGAATATGATCCCCTTCAGATTCGGAATCTTCAGATATAGCTCGTTGATATGCTCCCCAACTCGGCGATAATAGTCGTTTAGGGCCATCTCCCTCAGCCTCTCAAATCTCCTTGCGCTCTGACCTCCAGCTCGGTGTTTCCCTGGAACCCCCGATGTTACCTCCTTGAGGATCTCGATGCGCCTCCCCTTCACGAGGGCTATGGTGGCCTCCTTTGCGTCTATGACCACTATGCCGTAGGCATCCTCTGCTCTCAGGAGCTCCCAGAGGGGTTCTAAGACGAAGCGATGCTCACACCGATAATAGTAGGTTGTTATAGGCTCTGGGGGTATGACCACATAGGTCTCCATACGGCCTACGCCTGGCTGGTCTCCAGCTATTGTTCCGGCGAAGATGGCGAGGCCGGTTTCGGGTATCTCCTTGAAGAGCTTTAGGCGCTCCATAACCTTAGTGAGGGCATCCTGGACGTTCTTCCTCGTCGTCTTCGACTTTATGTTGCTCGCCGTCCCCCACTCGCTTCTTAGGTCGCTCATCACCTCGCTTACCCGCTTACCAGGCGGAATATAGACGCTGATGAGCTCAGTTCCCCTACCTTCCTTCTTCTCCAGCATCTCCAGTAGCTTCCTAAACCTGAACCTGTCGAGGGGTGCAGCCTTCCTCATCCCCATATCAGAGGCCCACCATTAAACCCCGTTGAGGCATATATAGTTTACCTTCAACCGGAGACAACTGTTCCGCTATGCCCACCCTCCACGGCCCTTATGATCTCCTCCGGATCGGTTCCGTCGACGAAGACGATGGGAATCCCCAATCTCTTAGCGAGCCTCACAGCCTTCAGGTCGAAGAGGCCGTAGTCGCCGGGCCTCTGCTCAAATCTGCTTCTGATGATCCTCTCCAGCTCATCGTAGGTTAGATGATCATATTTCCTTGCATCCGGATACCTACTTGGATCCTTGTCGAAGACTCCACCATAGTCTGTGGCGTTGACGATGAGTTCAGCCCCTATGGCCTTGGCGAAGAGCACGGCCCTATAATCGGTGCTGCTCCCTGGGAGATGCCCCCCGCCGACGATGATTCTATCATCCATATGTCTTTTCACGTCGCTACTTCTCCTGTGAACTCGTGGATCAGCGTCTTCGCCGAGGGCTGCTATTAGGAGCAGAGCATTTAGATGCGTCACCAATATTCCAACCTTATCCTGGAGCTCTTCAGAGGCTCCGAGGCTCCTGGCCTGGGCGATAAATTCACGGGCCCTGTGACCTCCGCCGCAGACGACGACGATTCGATGCCCCTTCGCTTTCAATCTCCTCAACACATCTGCGTATCTCCGGAAGTCTTCGAGGTCTTTGAGGAGGCTTCCACCTAGGCTTATGGAGACCCTCATCATCTCTATGAAGGTGGAGTAAGGTTTTAAGCCATCCCCATAGAACATCTATCCCCAGCGGGGGTTCCCGAGCGGCTAAAGGGGCGGGACTCAAGATCCCGTGGCTTAGGCCTCCGTGGGTTCGAATCCCACCCCCCGCACCAGCTCTATCGATGGTTCTTCGAGAATAGGGTTGCATGTATCTCGGCATACTTTATGAGGGGTTTCAGAGTGTTTAGCAGCTTATCGAGGCATTGGGGATAGTTTGGATAGGGGATTATATGCCAGTAGCAGCATCCCCTCACCCCTATGGTTTTGAAGCCTTTTGATTTTAGGAGTTCCTCCACCTCTCTGGCTGAGTGGCCTACCTCGTGGATGAGTGTGGGTGGCATCTCCTCTGTTTTGAAGGGGACTTTGTCCTCCGGTATCCCTATTCGATGTTGGAATTCTCTGAGGGTGTGGCTGTTGAAGGTGGTGATGAGGCATAGACCTCTGGGTTTGAGAACCCTTGAGAACTCTTCCGCCGCCTTCTCTGGGTTTTGGAAGTGGTCGAAGGTTAGTGTGCATAGAATCGAGTTGATGCAGCCATCCCTCAGCGGTATGTTCTCCCCGTCTCCTATCACAGCATATAGAGGGGTTGAGGGTTTCATCCTCCTCTTCAATTGTTGCATCATCCCCTGGCTTATGTCGAGGGCTATGGTCTCTCTACCCTCATCGGCGAGCCTCACGGCGTATCTTCCTGTGCCGGAGCCGACGTCGAGGATTGGAGGCCTCAACATCCTAAGCCAGCCCTCTATGGCCTTCTCCTCCCCCTCCTCCATCCTCCTCGTCCAGTAGAGGTATCTTGAGGAGTCATATCTCGACGCCATCTCATTGTAACATCTCTGAACTCCCCGTTTGCCCTTCAGCGTCCTATATTTCGCCTCCCTGAACCAATACAGCTCCTCGCTCAAGCCATATCTACCATCGTTTCTCAGCCTCTTAACGCTACTCACCGTTCCCTTAGAGGCTGGCCATCATCATGGCTCTATGGGAGAGGAGGGGGATGAGGATGAGGGTTAGGTAGGCGAGCAGCGTTGAGGCGGCAGCCCTCCCCTTCGATGTCTCATAGTTTGTTGAGGTTGCTATGATGAGGAGGATGATGGTCCAGAGGAGGAAGATGTTTAGATGTGTAAGGGTTCTGGGGGTCCAGCCCTGCAGTGAGGCGAGGAGCTCCAGTAGGCTCTCCCTCCTTATCGTGTAGGAGTCTATTAGGCGTAGGATCTGCTGTATCAACAGCGGCGCTGAGGCGTAGCCTGCTTTGGAGAGCATCCCCTTCAGGCTTCCCCTCCCCCCGAGGGCCTTTGTGTAGAGGTGTATGAGGATCGATGTCAATATCCAGTTTGATAGGATGCCTACTCCCTCGCCGAAGGCTTGGAGGTAGGCGATGTTCCTCTTGAAGGCCTCAGGGTTGATTTGACGTCCAGGCCCCTGTAGGAATTTGGGTATCTCCACTGGGAGCTTTATTGCGTAGTTGTATCTCGCCGTCGAGGCGATGGAGGCGATGAGGAGGATGAGGGCGAGGCCGATCCAGAGGTGGCTTTCATCTACATCTGATAGGGTCTTCACAGGCCTTATGAGGCAGATCAGGGGGTTTGGCGTCGACCTATGCTCACTCATATCTCAGCGCCTCCACCGGGTTTAGGTTGGCGGCCCTCCACGCTGGGTAGAGACCCGATAGGACTCCGGTGATGGCGGAGAAGAGGATGACGGTGATGCAGATCGTCGGCGTTATGTAGGGGGAGAGGACGATGCTGAAGGTGAGCTGAGCTATCGACGATATGGCCTGGCCGAGGAATATCCCCGTTAGGACTCCGAGGACTCCGCCCAGCAGACCCGTTATGAAGGCTTCGGAGAGGAAGATGAGGAGGACGTCTCGATTCTTGGCTCCAACGGCCTTCAATATCCCAATCTCCCTCGTCCTCTCCATCACGGAGATGGTCATCGTGTTCACTATGCCTATACCCGCGACGATGAGGGAGATGGCTGCCACCCCTCCGAGGAGAACTTGGAGGGATGTTGTGATCCTCCCAACGGTTTCTCGGACGAAGCCCGCTGAGATGACGAGGACTCCCTCACCCAACTCATCCTCTATGGCCTCGACGACATACTCGACGTTCTCTATGGAGTCGGCCTCTACGGCGATGCGGTGGATTCTGTTACCCATGTCGAAGAGCTGTTGAGCAGCCCTGAGGGAGATGTAGATTACATCGTCCGGGGAGATTATGAAGGCTCCCCCCGTCTCCTTTAGTATTCCAGCCACCCTATAGGTCGCCTTCTTGATCCCCTCCCCCGTCTTTATGGTGACGGTTATCCTGCTTCCAACATCCGCTATAGGCTCCTCCTCCCCAGGTGGCTGAGCTATGTTTGAGCCCAGGACGGCCGCCGCCATGTCGCCTCGCCTTATGAAGCGGCCCTCAGCCACCTCTATATTCCTGATGACCTGTAGATACTCCTCTGGGACTACGCCGACGATGGAGACTATGCCCGTCCGACCCCCTATAGTGACAGCGGCGGACATGCTTATGATGGGCGTCGCCACCTCCACGTGGGGTATTCGCCTCACCTGTTCCAAGTCTCTCATGGTTAGGAATCCCCTTCCACCGTAGCCGAAGCCCCCTCGGGTTACGGCGATGGTCGTCGGCCCCAGCAGCTCCATCTGCTCCGAGACATCTCTGTTAACCCCCTGAGTTATGGCCAGCAGCGATGTGATGGCGGCTCCGCCGATGAGGATCCCGATTATGTTCAATGCAAATCTGAACTTCCGTTCCCTCACGCTGTCGAGGGCGTAAAGCAGCGTGTCAAGGGTTCTCATTGCCTTCACCTTGGCAGTATACCAAAGAGCCACCTGATCCAGAGCCAGATTCCCCCACGCTGCCTCATAATTTCAATCTCCTCTGGGGCCTCGACGTAGATGGGGACCTCGACGATGTTACTCTTCCTACAGTTAAGGTAGTCTAGGTATAGGACCCTCACCCTGAGGGTTTGTGGACCCTCCTCAGCGTCCTCCGAGACTCTGAAGCTCAAGTCGAAGGGGAGAGGGCTATCGGGGTCTAGGGCTCCAATATACTCCCCACTCCCCGAAGCCTTGAAGAGATCATCCTCAACGATTTCAAGCTCCACGAAGCGGACGCTCTCAGTTCCTATTAGGAGTAGGTCCCCCGACAGAGTTGTAGAGGCTCCCCTAGAGACATGTATCTCCCCATCCGTAAGTATCCTAAAATCTACAAGAGGCGAAACCATCAGCGTTATGGTCTCGACAGCGCTCCTCGGCATTCCCTTATAATCTAAATATGCAACATTGGTCGTCAGGAGATACTGACCTGAGAGGGCTCTCCCATCTACTCTCAACATGTAGAGCGCCTCAGCCTCTTCTCCTGGATCTAGATCCCCGAGGTATAGGGTAGTGGGAGTAATGGATGAGAAGACGCCCTTCTGATCAGGTGTAAGGGTGACCCTTACATCGTAGGCTTCAGCCCCCATACATCTCAGGCAGAGTCCGAGTTTCACGACTCCACCTGGATATACCTCTGGGCTGTTGAGGGTATATCCGTCTAGGAGGAGGAGCGTCTGTCTCTCTACCTTAACCTCCTCGACATCGACACCTAGGGTTCCTATCTCAGTGTGGCTCTCCCCCCGTGAATCCCTATACTCCGCCGTAGCCGTCAGCGTATAAACCCCGAGGGGTGTCCCCCTAGAGACCGCGAGTAGCACTTCACTTTCCACGGTCTCGCCCACGTTTAGCGCATCTATGTCTATGACTCCGTTTAACACGGCGATGTAGGGGGTGTTAGATGTTAGGGTAACCTTTATGTCCTTCAGGGTTTCAGAGCCTCTATTCTCGACCTTTAAGTAGACTCTCTCCACTTCCCCTGAGGTGAGGTAGGGGGTGGATAGCCGAAATCCAAGGCCCACCTTCGGCTTTGTGACGTTGACTACTACGACACTTAAAGTCTCCGCATCCGTATAGCTCTCCCCTCTCTCATCTCTATAGATGGCCGTCGACGAGAGAGTGTAAGCCTCAAGCGGAGTGTTCCTGGATACGAAGAGGGAGATTCTCGTCTCTTTAATTTCTCCTGGCTCTAAGGCATTTAGATCGATAGACCCATTTAACACGGCGATGTAGGGGGTATTGGAGGTTATCATTATATCTATGTCTTCGAGTTTCAAATCTCCACCGTTTTCAATACTCAACTTGATTTTATTCTCCTCACCAGCGGTGAGATATTGGTTGATGAGGCTGATGTTCAGCCCTATCTTCGGCTTTGAGGCGTTTACGACGACCACGCCGATCTGGAGGGTAGCCGTCCGTGTGTAGGCGGTTCCCAGCTTATACATCTGCCTATAGGTGAGGGTAAGCGTCAGAGTGTAGGGGCCTATGAGGGTGTCCTCGTCGACGTAGATCACCGGCTTATATCGCCTAGATTTCTCGGCCTCTATCTCGTTGAATATCATATGCCCCTTATCGAGGATGACTATTCCAGGATTCGTCGATGTGAGGATGGCCTCCACCTCATAGACGCTGTAGCTTCCGGTGTTCCTCAGCTCTATCTCTATGGTGTTTTCCTCGCCTGCTGTGAGGTAGATGTCGCTCACCTTCACCCTCAGAAGCGGCGTATAGTTTCCAGCCTGAACGGTCGGTGCGATGATCGATGTCAGCGTCAGAGCCATCAATAGGGTTATGCTCCATCTCCTCATGGCATACTCCTCCTCTTCTCCCCCACGATTCTTCCATCGTGGAGGTATAGTATTCGCTCAGTCATCTGAGCCACAGCCGGGTCGTGGGTTACGATGATGAAGGTCTTACCACTCTTGAGGTTTAACTCCTTCATCAACCCTATCACCTCCTCACCCGTCTTGGAGTCGAGGTTGCCCGTCGGCTCATCACAGAGGATTATCGATGGATCATTTACGAGGGCCCTCGCTATGGCCACACGCTGCTGCTCCCCCCCGCTGAGTTCGCTCGGCCTGTGGGTCATCCTATCTCCAAGGCCCACGAGCTTGAGGAGCTCCATCGCCCTCCTACGCCTCTCCTCCCTCGGGACGCCGGCTATGGCGAGGGGGAGCTCAACGTTGCTTAGGGCATCCATCCTGGGTATGAGGTTGAAAAATTGGAAAACGAAGCCTATCTCACGGTTTCGCAGCTTCGCCAATTCGATGTCGCTTAGCTTTGAGAGGTCGACGCCCCTGATTAGTATTCGCCCCTCCGTAGGCCTGTCGAGGGCGCCGAGGATGTGGAGGAGCGTCGATTTGCCGCTGCCTGATGGCCCCATTATGGCGAGGAACTCCCCCTCCTCCACGGTGAGGTCTACCCCATCCAGCGCCCTCACGGGTCTCCCTCCCTGAATATACTCCTTAACAAGCCCCTCGGCTCTGATTATCTCGGTCAATTGGCCTCATCCTCCCCTATCATCTCCTCTATACGCCTCATCCTCGTCGACAGAAGCTGGTGTAGGCTTCTGAGAACCTCCATTCGCTTCCTCCTGTCGACGCCATCGAGGAATCCCTCGAGGAAGGTGGGCTTAAGGCCCTCGCCTGTGAAGGAGACGATCTTCTTCAGCAATCTAACCTTCACATCCGGCGGCGTCAACCCAGCGAGGAAGGAGAGGTATCGGGCTATGAAGCTGAGCCTCCTCTCCAGGCGCTCCTCCAGGCGCTTTAGGAGCTCCTCACCCCTCCCCGTCAACCGATAGAATTCACGCCCCTCCCTCTCAACGCCCTCTATGAGACCCCGAGTCTTCAAACCCCTCAGCGCTGGATAGATGGTTCCAGTCCTCGCCTCCCAGACATCCCTGAAGCCCTCCCTCAACTCCTTCAACAGCTCATAGCCATATCTCGGCCCCCTGGTGAGCTGTAGGAGGAGGAGCAGCTGTATGGGGCTGAGCCGCTCGAGCCCTATAGTAGACCTCAACTCAGTAGATCTCAACCTATCTATCAGATAAAAACCTTCTCCCCAGGCATACATATGCCCATAGAAGGGCCTCAAACCAAGAGGGAGATAGCAGTCGAACCTGGATCAGCCATATAACACCCAACAGCTTCCACCAGCTCAAAGCCGAATCCAACCTGGAGCTCCTATGGATGGCTTGGAGAACCCCATAGAGGGAGGGGGTCGTTCCAGGGGGAGGCTTCTGCAGGGCCTTTAAAGGCTGGGAGTCTCCTAATCCGCCAATTTCCCCTGGATTTCACATCCTTGTTCACGCCTTATACAGCTTATATAATCGCTTGGGGGAGTATGAAGCGATGAAGTGCGGGAAGTGTGGCCGGGAGATACCGAATGACTCAAACTACTGCCCCTACTGCGGAGCGAGGATCGGAGGCCGCTGGGAGGAGTTCGAGGTTGAGGCTGAGGGCCTCATCGCAAAGGTGAAGCAGCTGTTGAGGGAGGGGAATGTCCGCAGGATCGTCGTCAGAAGCCCGGAGGGAAAGACTCTACTTGAGATTCCCGTCACCATCGGGGTGATAGGCGCCCTCATAGCCCCATACCTCGCAGCCCTCGGAGCTATAGCTGCCCTGGTGTCGAACTGCACTATAGCTGTTGAGAGGCGTGAATAGGCTTAGAGTTCGAAGCGCTCTATGATGCGTTCGCCTCCCTCCCCGATGATGGCTTCGACGTGGATATACTCCTCCAGGCCGCTCCCCTTTATCTTGGCCCCCAGCAGGTTGTCGACTTGGAAGATGCCTGCTGGATTTGTCATCTTCACCCTGATCAAAATAGGCTTCTCCTCCCCCTCCTCTATGTCGACCTCCTCTATTGAGAGGGCTGAGACCGAGTGTATATCCACCTTACCGGCCTCGAAGGGTATTCGTGAACGCCCCTTCTCCATGTCAAGGGCGTCGGCCACCTTCACTATCCCCGCCTCTATGGTTAATGGCATCCTCGATGCGTGGTGGCAGAGGATGGCGTGTAGCACCTCCGACTCGATTATCACCGCCTCCTCGGGGTTGTAGATGGCTGGGAGATATCTGCGTAGAATCCCCTGGGCCAATTGGACGCTGAAGTATTCATGCCCCTCCCTGATGATGGACATGCCTATGTCATGGAGTATGGCTGCGAGGAAGACGATGACCTCGGCATCATCGACGCCTAGGCCGTAATCCCTAACGACGCTAGGCTCCACACCCCTCTCGACGAGGATCCTCAGCATCTTCAAGGCGGCGTTGGCGACGATCTTCGCATGTACAGGGCCATGATCGCTGTAGCCCATGCGATCTATGGCGGTGACGTTGGCACACCTCCAAAGCGTCTGGAGCTCCAAGTCGTTGTCCACTAAGCCTATAATCCTCTCCAATTTCCGATTATCCCTAACTGGAATCCTAAGTATGTTCCTGACGGCTCCCATGTTTATACCTATAAGCCCAACATGGTATATCTCTCTCGCATGATCCGCATTATACCCCTCAGGGACATGCCCATCGTCGAGGAGGGCGACGACATTGGTAGGCTCATCGTCGAAGCCGCTGAGAGGCAGGGGACGCCGATAAGAGATGGCGACATAGTCGTCGTCACCCACATCATAGTCTCCAGGGCCGAGGGGAGGATCGTAGACCTGGAGGCCGTAAAGCCGTCGGAGGCAGCCGTCAGAATCGCAGCCTACACCGGTAAAGACCCGAGGCTTGTTGAAGTCATCCTCAGAGAGTCTAGAGCCATTAGGAGGATGGCTCCAGGAGTCCTCATCACGGAGACGAGGCAGGGCTTCGTCTGCGCCAACTCCGGCGTCGACAAATCAAACGTCCCAGGTGAGACGGCCGTAGCCCTACTACCCGAAGACCCAGACTACTCTGCGAGGAGGATTAGGGAGCGGATAGAGGAGCTGACGGGGAGGAGGGTTGCCGTCATCATCTCCGACACCCATGGAAGACCCCATAGGGAGGGGGAGATCAACGTCGCCATAGGGGCCTCAGGCCTCGAGGTCATCAGGGATCGAAGGGGTGAACGCGACCTCTTCGGCTATAGGCTCCAGGTGAAGAGGACGGCTGTGGCGGATGAGTTGGCCTCCGCAGCTGAGCTCGTCGTAGGGCAGGCGGATGAGGGTATACCAGCCGCCATCATCAGGGGATACCCCTACACGCCCTCAGATTCCTCGAAAGCTGTTGAGCTGGTTAGGCCGAGGGGGCGAGACCTCTTCCTATAACATAATCTTCTTACGTTCATTCAACCCCATTCCATGGGGAGCCTTGGTCTACTGCTGGAGATGGAGGAGAACCCCGACGATGCGGTTCACTGCAAGAAGTGCGGCGCCCTATTGAGGCCGAGAGCCCATAGGGAGCATTATGAGGAGGAGCTATGCTTCGGCCCTGAGCGCAGACCCTTCTGGGGCCTCGTCTTCGGCATATTAATCGTCCTCGCAGGCCTCATCTGGCTGTTGGAGCCCTATATTCCATGGCTGACATGGAGAAACGTCTGGCCCATCCTCGTCATCCTCTTCGGCATCTACATCATCCTCAGAGCCCTCGGAATGTGGAGGTAGACCGACCTTAAGGGGGCAGGCCCTGGACAGTTGAGGCATACGGCTTCATGTTCCCACCTCGACAACTCTATGCGGGTGGACATCCATAGGAGGGAGAAGCCGAGGGTTAAGAATCCTAGGGGGAGCCCTCCAACTCTACAGGATGAGAGGAGGGCTAAGGCGAATCCCATGGGAAGGAGAGCGTTGAGGCTGATCCTCAACATGGGGGACGCCCCCGATGAGGGGGTGGAGGAGGCCGATGGAGATGAGGGAGACGGCGAGGATGGGAGAGTTGCTGAATAAATGAGGGCTTAGGATGAGGATCAAAGCCATAATGGAGCCGACGATGAGGCCGAGGCATCCAGCGCATAGGGTTTTACCCCCCACCTGGATCTCATGCCCCCTAAATCCATCGCAGAGGGGATGATGCCCATGAACCAGCCTTAAACCGAGGAGGATCGAGACCCTCGAGGGGTCGTCTGGGACTCGACGGCGTAGGCAGAGGTCGGGCCTCAGGGCTGCGAATACGCCGAGGAGGGCGATGGAGGCAAAGAGGATTCGGGGTATTAGGCAATCTCCACCACCTCTGGATGTAGCGGTGGCGATGATGTAGATTAGGAGGGCGATGATGGATTGGAGAATCTGCATCTTCGTAGACCCCCTCATATCAGCGACCTCAACCAATTCCTGATGGCCCTGTCGGCGAGGTATCGATGTATACGTCTCCTCAGGGGATTTCTGGAGAATAATCCCCTAAGCCTCCTAGGTATGCTGCCATAGAAGTCTCTATAGCAGCGATAGAGCTCCTCCTGAACCTCAGCCCTTGAGAGGTGCTCCGTCGACATGACGGCGTGAATCATATCGTAATGCTCCCAATTCCAATCCTCGATCCACCCCTTTGAGGAGGCTTCATTGAAGAGCCTCGTCCCTGGGAAGGGGGTGAGGATGAAGAAGGTGGCCAGATCTGGATCTAAATCGTCGACGAAGCCTCTCAGGGCCTCTATGGATTCATGGTCGTCGCCCCTATCCCCGATGATGAGGGTTGCCTGGGCGAAGATGCCATGCCCCTTAAGAAGCCTAATGGCCTCCATGGAGGCCTCGGGCTTAAGGGCCTTACCATAACGTCTCAACCTCTCTGGGCTGTGGCTCTCGACGCCGATGAGCATCCATAGGCAGCCAGCCCTCCTCATCAGGGGGAGAAGCCTCCCCCTCTCGGCGACTGCATCAGCCCTCGCCTGGACGAACCATGAAACCTCCTCACCGAGTCCCCTATCGATGAGCTCTCTGCAGAATCTCTCAGCCCTCTCGTCGAGGGGGAAGTTGTCATCAGCTAGCCAGATGAGCTCCACGCCATAGTTCTCATATAGCATCTCAAATTCATCCGCCAATCTCTCAGGGGATTTACCCCTCCACCTATGACCCCAGAAGGGGCTTTGGGTGCAGAATCTGCAGCTATAATTGCAGCCCCTGCTCCTCTCAACTATGGAGTAGCGCCTTCCAGGGGCCATCATCTCGAAGTGGTAGCAGCCTATACGTTCCTCGACGAGGTGGTAGGCTGGCATCGGCAGCTCATTTAGGTTCTCCATCAAGGCTCTAGGAGGCGTTGAGACGACTTGGCCGTTATGTCTGAAGGTTAATCCCCTAACACCTATAGGCGGCTTATCCATCAGGAGATGATCCAGGAGCTCCTTCAGGGTTCTCTCCCCCTCACCTCTGATGTTGAAGTCGATGTGGGGATTCTCCGCCATGATCTCCTCGGCGAGGGCGGAGTAGCGCTGACCCCCCGTTATGGTGTAGATGTTTGGATCAACCTCCTTAGCGAGTTTCAGAGTCCAGGAGACGATGTAGGCATCTTTGGTGCAGCTCCCGCTGACGGCCACCACATCCGGCTGAAGGGTCTCAAGGCGGCGCTCCAAACCCCTCCAGTCGAGGCCCATAGCCCTGCAGTCGAGAACCTCAACCTCCACCTCGGGGCTGTAAGCCTCCAGATATGCTGCGAGCTGGAGGAGCGCCAGAGGTGGAGGGAGATGCTCACCCATTAGGAACCAACTCCTTCGGAGGCTCTATGAGGAGAACCCTCAAATCCACCACCCCTCGAGGGCTGTGCATATAATCGTCAGGATTCCAAGGGTTAGGCAGAGGAGCCAGAGCCTTCTACTCCCAGCAGCTCTAAGGAGGAGCTCCATGGAGGGGAGGGCGACGGCGAGGGTTGATAGAAGGGCTATGAGAAGAGGAAAAGTGAGGGGAGGCGTGGAGCCAAGGACTGCGAGACCCATCGGCGCCAAGAGGCCTAATGGGATGCCGAGCATATAGGCGAGGCTGAAGGCCTCCGAGGCCTCCAGGCCCCTGAGCAGTAGATAGGTGAGGGTTATCCCAGACCTCGAGACTCCAGGTATGACGGCGAATCCCTGAACCACCCCCAGAGCCAGAGACTCCCAGAGATCAAGCCTCCTCCTCTTCCCCCTACGCCCAGAGACCCTCATCAATAGACCAGTTGAGATGAGGGCTAAACCGATGAGTAGCTGAAGCGGAGCTCCGAGGGCGGAGAGGAGGCTCAAAGCCCTGTAGAGGGGGAGAGCCGTGAGGATGGTTGTGGAGGTGACTATGATGAGGAGCCATAGAATCCGCCGCTCGCCTCTAATGTCCTCGATTAGGGGTTTGTGGAAGTATATTAGGGCTGCGATGGATGTGGATATGTGAAGCGTGATGGAGAGATTTATGGCAGCCATACCTCCATGGCCGAGGGTGATGAGGGTGAGTGTGGTGACCCCCTCACTTGAGATTGGAAGCCACTCGAGAAACCCCTGGAGCAACCCAGCTATCAGGGCCTCTAAGGGGGACACGGAGAGCATTCAATCAACCTCTTAGAAAAGGCTAACTAAGCATGAGGCTGAGAGGCCTGAAAGATGGTTGCCGAGGCTACTTCTGGGGCGTTATCTCGAAGAGGCAGTGGGGGTCTCCAACCGCTATACACATCGTCTCGAGGGCATACATATCGACATCGTAGATGACAGAGGCGATGCCAGCCAGTAGCCCCCTAATGAACTGGCTGAAGGGCCTCTTCGCAGGCCTCCCCAATTGACACTCTATGCAGTTCCAGACCTCCAGGACGGCGTGGGGGAGCTTCTCCCTTAGCTCCCTAATCCGCATGATGCCGTAGCCCATGGATCTGAAGACCTCAGCCGCTATGGAGACCTTATCCACGAATCGTTCAGCCCCAATCTCCTCCGCCATACGTAGTATATACCTCCACCTCTCCTTCCCCACGTCGAGTCCGATGTGGTATAGCATCGCCTCCCCACCCGTTCCGAGGCGCTCCCTAAACTTCAGCAGCAATCCCTTGAGGGCAGACTCATTGAGGAGAACCGCCCTCGCCCCACCTATGATGAGAGGGAAGGATGTATCCGCTATGAAGCCCCTAATCTTAGGCTCGATAACCTCAACATTCCCAATGACATCCAGCTTACCAAGCTCATCCGCCACCATATAGGGGTCGAGGGGGGAATCGGTGAAGTCTATGAAGAGGAGGATTCTCCCTTCCTCCCCCTCACTCGCAGCCCTGGTGGAGCAATAGGTGATGTCGAGCCTCCTATCCGAGAAGAAGCTGGCCACCGAGGCGAGGACACCACGCTTAGAGACACCCCTCACAACGTAGCCTATCAGCCTCCTACCCGGGGAGAAGAGGAACCTATCTACGCTGAACTTCTCCACGAGTCGATGAACCCAATTTAAATTAAAAATCTTTACGAAAAATTCTCATCAAATAAGATATCGAAAAGATATATAAAGCTGATATATCCTAACATATGCATGAATAGAGTGAAGTATGATCCATTGGATATTAAGAGGAAAATAGGGAATATCTGCGTTGCACATTCATTCTTCATATTATCCGCTCTAAAATCAAATTCAAACCCTTTATCCATTCCCGAGATAGCTCGTGAAATCAGTCGATTGACGGAGGGGAGGATAACCCTCCAGGATCAGCAGACGAGGGGGCCGACCCAGGCCCTCGCCAGGAGGGGCCTTCTCAGGGAGATTCCAACCCGATATGGGAGTAGAAGGATCATGAAGTATGCGATCACACCCCTCGGATTGCGCTATCTAAAAGCCCTGGAGAGATTCCTCGAGGCCCTGGGTCTTTAAGGAGATATTTTTGGTTCTTAGGTGCCGCTATTTGCCTACCCTCACCAATCCCAGCTTGAGATGTCTACCGTCGATCTCATACTCCTTAACGTGGGCGTTCTCCGGCGGCTCCGAGTTGTGCAGCGCCACCGAGAGGGTTTCGGCGGCTATATATTCGGCCTCCACCTCGAAGGCCCTCTCCAGCTCTGGGTCTCCCCGATAGTAGGTCTCGATGCGATCGTCGATCTCTAAGTCGGCCTCCTTCCTCATGGCCTGTATACGCCTGACGATGTCCCTGGCGAGTCCCTCATATCGGAGCTCCTCCGTCAGCACCGTATAGACGCCTACGATGAGGCCGGGCTCCTCGGCGAGGACGTAGCCCTCCCTCGGCTCCTCCAGGGTCTCCACCTCCTCCGGTCTCAGCTCTATGGCTTTGCCCTCCACCTCCATGGCTATGGTCTCACCCCTATGAAGCCTCTCCACATCCGCCTCGCTTAGGTTCTCAACGGCCTCCGCAACCTTTGGATATAGGGCTCCATGCCTCCTCCCGAGGATTCTGGGTATTGGCTTGGCCCTCAGCCTTAGGAGGCTTCTACGATCCTCCGTTAGGGTCAGCCTCTTAACGTTCAGCTCATTCCTTACGAGGTCTGCGAGCGGCTTCAGATGCCTTAGGGTTTCTGCGTCGGCCACCACGACGGCCTCCTGGAGGGGCTGCCTAAGCTTTATTCCACCGCTGCTCCTCGCCGCCCTGCCGAGGCTGCTCACCCTCATCGCCACCTCCATGTCGGCCATCAGCTCCTCGTCGATGAGCTCCTCCCTTATCTCAGGCCAGTCGTTTAGGTGGATGCTCTCAGGGGCATCCGGCTCAGCTCTACGGACGAGCCGCTGGTAGAGGGCCTCGGTGATGAAGGGTGTGAAGGGGGCGAGGAGCAGTAGAAGGGTCTTGAGGCAGGTGTAGAGCGTCGAGTAGGCGGCCCTCTTATCCTCATCCGCCTCGCTCTTCCAGAATCTCCTACGGCTTCTACGCACATACCACCTCGACAACTCATCTATGAAGCCCTCGATCTCCCTCGTCGCCGTGTAGGCGTCATAGTCGTCGAGGGCCTCGGTGACAACCTTCACCAATCTATTCAGCCTCGACAGTATCCATCTGTCGAGGAGTGTCAGCCTCTCAGCCCTCTGATCTGGAGTCCATTTGTCGAGGTTTGCGTAGATGGAGAAGAAGTTGTGGAGATTCAGCAGAGGTATGAAGAATCTCCTCCTCACCTCCTCAGCTATGCCATAGCCGAAGCGGACGTCGTCCTCAGGCTTAGTTCTGCAATATATCCATCTCATCACGTCTGCTCCCATCGTTTCGACGGCGTCGTCGAACCAGATGACGTTCCCCCAGCTCTTATGCATCTCCCGCCCCTGCTCGTCGAGGACTAGGCCATGGCCGAGGCAAACCTTGAAGGGCGTGGTCCTCTCCAGAATGGTGCTCATGGCCAGCATAGCGTAGAACCAGTTTCTGAATTGTCCGATGAAGCACTCGGTGATGAAGTCGGCTGGGAACCATCGACGCCAATACTCCTTGTTATGCCTATATTGAAGTGTTGAGAAGGCGACGATGCCTGCGTCGAGCCATGGGTTCCCCACGTCCGGTATCCTGCTGGCGAGGGCTCCGCAGCGTTCACACCTTATCTTTACGGCGTCGATGTAGGGCCTATGGGGGCTGTGCCCCTCGAAGACCTCCCAACCCTCAACTGCCTTCTCCCTGAGCTCCTCCTTGCTCCCTATGACTGTGAACCATCCACATTTGGGGCACTCCCAGATGGGTAGAGCCAGCCCCCAGTATCGCTTCTTCGATATCATCCAGTCCTCCATGTTCCTCAGCCAGTCCAGCTCCCTGGCGAGGCCGAACTCGGGTATCCATCTAACCTGCATCGCTGACTCCATTATCTGATAGCGCAGATTCCGCTCCTTCTCCTCAGGCGTCAACTCCTCGAAGGGCTTGTTGAGCTTCTCACCCATCCTTATGAACCACTCCTCCACGAGTCTGAAGACCAGCTCGCTTCCACATCTCCAGCAGACAGGATACCTATGCCTATACCACTCCGATCGGAGGAGGAGGCCCCGCCTCTTCAAATCCTCAGCTATCGGCTCAGCCGTGTCGTAGACATGCATACCCGAGAGCCATCCGAAGCCTTTGAGGAAGACTCCCATCTCATCGAGGGGGGCGATGATGGGTAATCCATACTCCCTCCCCAGCTGCAGGTCCTCACGGCCGCATCCAGGGGCGATGTGAACCAGGCCTGTCCCCTCGGTCTCGACGACCTCCTTCCATAGGATCACCCTATGAGCCTCCGGAGCTCCAGCCTTCCTCGGGGCTTCGAGGTGGTCGTAGGGGCCTTCATAGCTCCAGCCCTCCATGTCGCTTCCCTTCAACTCCTCCAGAACCTCGTATCCGCCTTTTGGAAAGACCCGTTGCAGCGCCCCCTTGGCGACGTAGTAGACCTTATCGTTTAATCTAACCTTAACGTAGGTGAGGTCTGGGTGGACAGCAACAGCGACGTTGGATGTCAGCGTCCAGGGGGTTGTCGTCCATATGAGGAGGCTCCCCTCACGGTTTCGGAGGGGGAACTCGACGTATAGGCTTAGGTGGGTCAGCTCCTTATAGCCCTCGGTGACGATCTCATGCTCGCTGAGGGCTGTCCCACATCTTGGGCACCAGGGCATCACATCCTCGCCCTTATATATCCAGCCCCGCTCATGGCACTTCTTCAACAGCATCCAGATGCAGTAGTTGTTCTCATCGGACATGGTGAAGTAGCTGCCCCCCATCTCCGGAGACCCCAATCTGCCGACGATCTCCTCACCCGTTCCCCTCACAGGGCCTCTGGCGCTTTTGAAGACCGTCTCCTTCATCGGCTCCTCCAATGCGTCGGCCAACTTCCTCAACTCATCTGGATCGTCCCAATCCATCCACATCCCAAGTCTAATCGACTGCTCCGTCTGCTTCGCCGCATAGCGTAGAACCCTCTGTTTGCAGCGCTTAACGAACTCCGCTATCCCGTAGGCCTCTATGTCCCGCTTAGATTTGAAGCCGAGCTCCTTCTCGACCTCAACCTCAACCCATAGGCCCTGGCAGTCGAAGCCGTTCTGATACCTGATCTCATATCCCCTCATCGCCTTGTAGCGTTGCCATAGATCCTTGTAGGTTCGCCCCCAGGCGTGGTGAACACCCATGGGGTTGTTGGCCGTTATTGGGCCGTCTATGAAGCTCCATGGGGGCTTACCCTCGTTGAGTTTACGCCTCTTCTCAAAGGCCCTGATACGCCTCCAGAAGTCGAGGACTTCATGCTCCAGCTTTGGAAGCTCCACCATAGGGTCTACTGGTTCATACAAATCCAAGACACCTCCAAGACAAGGTTGATTAAGGCTGTTGAGTGTCCGGCTGTTGGAGAAGCCTTAGATTTTATGATCACCGGACACCAGCCGCACCTAAAGGAGGGAGGAATAGCATAGATTTAAAATTTGTCAGCCCCTCCCCAGATCCACCTGAAGTATTCGATGAAGCCCATGATGTTCATCAACTTCCTCTCCGCTCCCCTCCTCCAGGCCTTCTCAGCCATGGGGTCTTCCCTTCTCAGCCTCTCCTTTAGCTCCTCGGGCTTTAGGCCCATCCTCAGTCCCTCCTCGATGATGCTCATCCACAGCTCTATCTGCCTCAGGTACGCCTCAAGGAGCTCTGGATGCCTTGTGTAGCCGTAATGGGCGTAGCAGAGGGTTTTGGCGTCGAGCTCCATCAGCCTTCTAAGGCTGTCCATCGCCTTTTGGGGGTTGAAGGGGGGTGGACTGTTCGGCGTTATGGCATCGGCCTCGGGGTGATAGGTGCCTCCAGCGTCGCCGAGGATTAGCACCTCCTCGTCGACGACATAGTAGCATTGGTGGTGGGAGGCGTGTCCGGGAGTCCAGATCGTCTTAACCCTAACCCCTCCAAGCTCCAGCTCCTCGCCATCCTTAGACTCCAAGACCTTATGGGCCTCTATCCCCCTCACCTCCCCGTAGAGTTGGATGAGTCTCTCACCCAGCAGCCTTTTAGAGGCCTCTAGAAGCCTTGAGGGGTTGATCATGTGGGGTGCACCCCTGGGATGGACGTAGAGCTTGGCGTCCTCCAGCGCCTCCATCAGCCTCCACGAGCCTCCTGCATGGTCTATGTGGATGTGGGTTGGGGCTATGATGGCTGAGTTTACCCCAAGCTCTCCTATGGCCTTCAGGATGGTTTCTGAGGATGAGGGTGGGCCTGGATCGATGATCAGGGTCTCATCATCGCCGAGGATGATGTAGGTTGATAGGGCTTTGGGTCTGCCAAGAAGCATGGCATCAACCATGTAGACACTCCCGCTAACCCTCTCAGCCAGCATAGTGCTTCACCAGCCATCGGGCTGTCAGCCTCACAGCCTCCTCGCTCCCCCTCCGAGGCCTCCAACCCAGGGACTTCAACCTTGATATATCGAGCTGCATAAGCTTCACATCCCCCTTCCAGCCCCTGCCCCCATCTACGCCTCCGGTATAGTAGATGTCGACGTCGCTCAGCCCCATCTCCTCGACGACTATCCGGGCTATGGTTGAGACCCCAACTCTGTCTTCGGAGCCTATGTTGAATATCTCAACCCTCCCACCGCTCCTCTCAACGCCGAGCATCATACCCTCTATGCAGTCGTCGACGTATAGGTAGGACTTCGACTGGGTTCCGTCTCCTAGAACCTCAAGGTGTCTTGGGTCTCTCCTCAGCTTCCCAATGAAGTCGTAGATGACGCCGTGATTCACCCTCGGCCCCACGATGTTCGCCATCCGATAGATGATGCATCGGAAACCATAGGTGTGGGCGTAGGCCATCGATAGGGCCTCAGCGGCCAGCTTCGAGGCTCCATAGACCGATATGGGTTCGAGGGGGGCGTAATCCTCAGGCGTCGGTATGACCTCAGCCTCCCCATAGACGGTGGAGGAGGAGGCGAAGACGTAGAGGTTGACTCCACCCCGTTTAGCCAGCGCCTCCAGAAGCCTATAGGTGGCCTCGACGTTCTGTTTGAAATGCTCCTCAGGGCTGGCCCTTGAGAGCCTCACCTCTGGGACGGCTGCCATATGATATACGGCGTCGCAATCCTCCAGGGCTTTGTAGATGTCTCTTGGATTTAGAAGGTCTCCCTCCATGAACTCGAGGTTTGGGGAGTTGAGCCATCGCTCCAGGTTTTTAAGGCTGCCGGATGAGAGGTTGTCTAAAACCCTAACTCGATGCCCCCCCTCGAGGAGGTGGTCTACGAGGTGGCTGCCTATGAATCCAGCTCCACCTGTTACGAGGATCAAGGTCTCAACGCCCCTGAGGCTTTGATGAGGGAGTAGAGGGCTATGGCTGCCCCCAGGAGGATTGTGAGGAGGGGCGGTAGCTGGTGGAGGGGTAGAAGCCCGGTGAGGTGTTCTCTTATGAGGAGGGCTGAGGAGAGGGTTAGAGCAGCGAATAGGAGATCATCTATCGCCCGCCCCCCATCCCAACCCTTCAGCATCCTTACGGCTGAGGATGCCATGAACCAGAGGCTGAGGATGAGGAGGAGCCAGGGAAGGGGGGCTAAAACCTCCCTTGGGGGGAGGATCAATTTCCCATCGCAGCTCATCAGCCATGATGCGACGATGTGGGGGAGATGGGGCCTGAGGAGGATTAGGAGGCCTATGGATGAGATGAGAACGCCCAACCC
>Ga0190286_1000155_pt1 | contig 34167 bp, 34 predicted proteins | sample 48691834_MG_FD_183241 | JGI IMG/M metagenome (GOLD analysis project Ga0190286, IMG submission 183241) | Hydrothermal vent microbial mat bacterial communities from Southern Trench, Guaymas Basin, Mexico - 4869-18-3-4_MG | ecosystem: Environmental > Aquatic > Marine > Hydrothermal vents >... | reverse complement strand
GTGCCTCTAGGACAACTTTCGCCTTAAATTCTGCTGAATATTTATTTCTTATACTTCTCATCTTGCCCCCCTACCTTATTATAGGGCGAGCTTAACCTGTTGTCTAAATTTTGGGGTCCATTATATTGTTTATATCGGAATGTTAACTGCAAGTGGGAAAAGGCACTCTTTATGAATTATCTTAAAAAAGCAGGTATGCAAGCCCAGTGGGTTAACTTGTGTCCTCAAAGATTGGGCAAGCTTAAGAATTATTGGGTATCTTTTGATTCTAAAAAAGCTTCTAAAGAATTTACTGTATTCATAAGAGAAGATGAAGATGTTGTAAGGTTTACTGAGAATTGGTATTCTTTGAATAGTGATCCAGACATTTTCATTGAACATGAAAAAGTGCTCATTTTTTGCCAAAGACTACCTAGACATCCAAGCAGTCTTGATGTGTGTGGTTTGCAACCTCTAATTACTATTGATGAATTGGTAAAAGGTAGTCCTTGGTCTGACTCAAAACCAATTCCATCTACCAGATTTATTAAAGTAGAAGGAGTTCTCCGAATAACACCTGACCTTATTCTTTTTACAGATTGTAACATACCTCCAGTAGAAGATATTAAAAAAGTGATAAACTCTATAGTGCAAAATTTAGAGACCTATAAACAGCAAGAGCTGAAGATTTACAAAAACCGAATAAAAGGGATGGGAAAAGAACATTATGCCTATACCAGTGCATTGGCACGCATTGGTAATGACCTAAATTTTTTAGTTTTTAGAGAATATGAACCTCTATTGTATGGATATGGATCCCAATTAGATTGTGTATGGTTGTATCCCAACGGGGCTGTTTATGCAGCAATTGAAGTAGAATTTGGGGACATTAAAAAAGACTTTATTTCCACTTGGGATACAAAACCAAAAGTAGCTATTATTTTAACTAAGACCTATAACGATGACCCAATTTTGAATCTAATATACCGCCCCTGGTTTAAATTAATACCCCATGCTATTCTTATGATAAATGTAAAAACAAAAAATGTTTTTTATTTTTATAGAGGAAAGATCATTGACCAGCTTAGGCTCAAGGATTAATAGCTCATTTGTTGATAGACATACTAAAGTGCTTTCTCGATGAGGTGGACCCCATTGTCAAGACAGAAAATTATATAATTTAAGCTCTCCTTAAAAGCCATAACAGTCAAATCAAATTATAGGGTGAGCTAACCTGTTGTTTAAATTTTGGGGTCCGTTATATACACTAGAAGCAAAAATTTTGAGGGGTACCAGCATAGAGCATAGTCAAGCTTTGATCCGAATCTTTTGCCTTTTTAAATGCCCCCTAATTGGCCTTTAAGGGTAGGTCTAGAAGATATGTAAGAAGGGGTTTATACCTCAACCCTTCTTATCTTGCAAATTTGGGGCTTGTTGAGGCCCCCAAGGCAGTGCCAATTCCTATGCGGGCACATGCCTTGCATTTAAGGCAAGCCTTGTGCCCTTGTCAGGGTATGGATGCTTTTTTTACTTGACTCAATGTTAAAATCTCTGTAAGTTAAATCTAATGCTAAGGGAAATATTATCCTATATTGCAGTTCTCTTTTTGCTTTCAAATAATCTTGGTTGTGGAGTTTTAATAGCCGGTGCAATAGGCGGTGGAGCTGGCTATGCTGGCTATAAGTCAATCAAAAAAGATAAGGAAAAACCAGAAAATATTGCAAACATTGAAGGCATAAAGAAAAGAGCATATGAAACGAGGGTTTATGAAGCTGGTTATGAAGAGGCGTGGGAAGCTGTCATGACATTCTTTCAGGACACTAATATAGTGCCCTCTTTTACAGATAAAGAAACCGGTTTAATAAAGGCAGAGACTGCTAATGCAACTTTTAGTGCCTATATTAAATCTTTAGATCCAAGTCACGTTTCAGTGAGACTTTTGGCGGTAGATAAAAAGGGCAAAAGGATATGGAAAGAAGAGGATTATCCTGTGATTCACAATAAAATTCAAGAAATAATCTCGCAAAAGCGGTTTCTTAAGGGTACTGTCACGCCCATTGAGTAATGAGAAAAAGGAGGTAAAAAAGTGATTAGGTCTTTAGCAACAATTATTATCGTTATGACAACAATTGCCTTTCTAGCAGGTTGTACAACAACAGCGACATTGCCTGCTCCAGGAGCTACACCAGGGTTAGCAAAAAAGAAGATAGAGAAGGGTATAACTACTCAAGAAGAAATAATTAATCTATTTGAGGCACCTAATCTTGTGACCAGAACCAAGGATGGAGGAGAACTCTGGGTTTATAGCAACTATGCGACTGTAAAAAAGGCTGGAGGTATATTTGGCGGCTTAGGAGTATTTGGGGCAGGCGATACGGTGGGTGGAAGTGGTATAGCTGGCGGCGGCAGTAGTTCTACTATTTCACTATCTAGGTCTACAAACCTTATAATTAAATTTGATAAAAATGGAAAAGTTATAGATTACTATTTTTCTCAATTGCAATACTAAAAAATCGGGGGGAATAGAGATGTCTAGGAAAATTACATGCTTTGTATTTATCTTAAGTTTTATACTTACTTCCTGCTCAGTATATATGGCTGCTAAACATGAAGGGCTTCATTAGAAGAAATTCAGCAGTGTAAGACAAGAAGCTGTTTGATTGCAAAAGGGGCAGTCCCTATATCAAGTGAAAAAAATGAGAAAGACGAGCTTATAGAGGTTTATAAGGTCAGGGCAAAGAAAGGCTCAACAGCCAGAGCTGTTATGCATGGGCTTTTGGATGTTAGCACCCTTGGTATTTGGGAAGTGGCAGGAACTCCTATAGAAGGAGCAAAGGGGAAGAAAAAATTCTTTGCTATTAAGGTCTATTATGACAAAAATGAAAATATTAAAAAGATAGAATTACTCCAATAGGTGTACCAAGAACATTCCTTTGCTCACCTTTTCATTTCCCTTATCCCTTGGTCTAGACACAAGGCAAGGCATATTTACCTTATCCCACCTGCCCATTTCACCCCTTTTTTGGTCTCCATATAGTCTCCACTCAGTATCCTCAACCATAGGATTTGGTAGGGTTTGGTAAAATATCAAAAAGGGCAAAAACATAGTATCCATGGGCATTATAGAGCTAGGTGCAATTTGGTAAAACTGTGTAAAATACCCTCAAAAAGCACTCTCACGCCAGAGACATGGGTTCAAATCCCATTGGGACCACTAAGGCCAAATTGGCTGCCCTGACCTCAACACAATTTCTAAGGCAGATATACCGAAAAGAAATTCCGGCTAATATAGCCTTACTGCCTTTAAACGCAAAAGGTGGTCTGCTAGTACAAGCCTTACCATGGCCTCACATACAGGTACTATCCTGGGAATGGCAGATACATCATGACGACCCTTTGTAGATATCTCAGCAGGCCTGCCATAGATGTCTATAGTCCTTTGAGTCTTTTCAATAGAGGGGATAGGCTTAATGGCCGCCCGGATGATAATGTCATCCCCATTTGAGATGCCTGCCAAGATACCACCTGCATTGTTTGTCAAAAATCCATCTGGTGTAATCTCATCATTATTCTCAGAGCCCAATAGCTCTGCTGCCCTAAAACCTGAGCCAATCTCCACCCCCTTTACTGCCCCAATGGACATAATTGCCTTTGCCAGGTCTGCATCTAGCTTATCAAACACAGGCTCACCCAGACCAGGGGGACACCCCCTTGCCAATATCTCTACTACCCCACCAATGGAGTCCCCCATCCTCTTTACCTCTGAGATCCGCTCTTCCATAAGTCTATATACCTTCCTATCACAGCAAAAAAGTGGATTTTTATTAACAAAGTCTAGGTCTCTGTCCTTTGCCCAAATCCCACCCAGGGCAATGGTATATGCCATTACATCAATCCCCTCGGCGCCCAATACCTTTTTTGCAACTGCCCCAGCGGCCACCCTTGCTACTGTTTCCCTGCCTGATGCCCTTCCCCCTCCCCTATAGTCCCTTATCCCATATTTCTTAAGGTATGTAAAATCCCCATGTCCTGGGCGAAAAAGGTCTTTAATGGACTCATACTTGCTACTGTCTACATCTTTATTGTATATTATCAATGTAATGGGGGTCCCAGTAGTCTTTCCTTCAAATGTCCCAGAGAGTACCTCTACCTTGTCTGGCTCTTTACGTGGGGTGGTAAGCCTCTTTCCAGGTGCCCGCTTGTCTAATTCTTTTTGAATATCTGATTCGGTCAAGGGCAAATTTGGTGGGCAGCCATCAATAATTACCCCTAAGGCTATACCGTGTGACTCCCCAAAAGTAGTAATGCGGAAACACTGTCCAAATGAATTGCCTGGCATACTGCTATCATATATACAATTGAGCAATTGTGCAACACTGCTAGGGTTCTATAAATTAGATATTGTGACTTGTACTAATAAAGAAAGTGTGGTATCTTAAAGAAGAATGAAGCAGGCCCCACTCTTTTCTGTCCCTCAATCCCATGTTTATACTGTCAGTGAGTTGACCCTGGCCATAAGGTACCTCTTGGAGCAAAATTTTCCCCTTGTTTGGGTGGAGGGGGAGATCTCCAATGCCAGACGCCCCCCTTCAGGTCACTTTTATTTCACCTTAAAGGACAATAGGGCACAAATTAAGGCTGTCCTATTTAAGAATCAGCTTCCCTGGTTAAAGTTTAGACCAGAGGATGGCATTAAGGTCATCTGCCAGGGCCGTATTAGTACATATGAGCCAAGGGGGGAGTATCAAATCATCATAGAGTATTTAGAGCCAAAGGGATATGGTGCACTTCAGCTTGCATTTGAGCAGTTAAAGAAAAAACTAATGGATGAGGGCCTCTTTTATAAAAAGAGGCCCCTACCCTGTCTGCCCAGGCATATTGCTGTTGTTACATCGCCAGTGGGTGCAGCTATTAGAGACTTCTTGAGGATTTTACTAAAAAGCTCCCCAAATATGGCTGTCAGGATCTACCCAGTAAAGGTCCAGGGAGAGGGGGCAGCAGAACAAATTGCTGAGGCCATCTATGATTTAAATAGGATGAACTGGGCAGATATAATAGTCTTGACTAGGGGAGGGGGCTCCTTAGAGGATCTATGGGCATTTAATGAAGAGATAGTGGCTAGGGCCATCTATGCCTCCAAGATCCCAGTTATATCTGCTGTAGGCCATGAAGTGGATTTTACTATCTCTGATATGGTAGCCGATCTGAGGGCACCTACCCCCTCTGCCGCGGCTGAGATCATCATTAAAAGGAGAGAGGATTTAGAAAAAAAAATACAAGAGTGGAAAGGCTCCCTGTTACAGGCCTTAAATAAGCAGAGGATTAATAGTTATTCCCTCTATTTAGATGACCTCTCTCAATCGCTCCTAAGGATTATAGCCCGTTTTATAGCCTATAAGAAGACATCATTAAAAAATCTAAAAGAGCGGTTTTTTGCCACCCATCCCAAAAGGCAAATAACAAACTACAGAGAGGCAATAAAGAAAGATAAAAGGACATTGATAACCTACTTTAAAGGTCATCTAAAGGGGCTAAATCAATACTGCCAAGAGCTAAATCACCGTCTAAATGCGCTTGACCCCCTGGCTGTACTCAAAAGGGGTTATGCCTTGGCCTTTACACTTCCTAAGAGACAAATAATTAGGTCAGCCAATCAAGTAAGAAAAGGAGACGAAGTTTTAATAAAGGTAGCCCAAGGTGAAATAAGGTCTAAAGTAGAAGATATAAAGGAGTAAAGATGAAATTTGAGGATGCCATAAGTAGGATAGAGGAGATTATCAAAAAACTAGAGACAGGGGAGATACCTTTAGAAGAGTCGCTTAAATTGTTTGAGGAGGGCATGAATTTAATAAACTTTTGTCAGAAAAAATTAAATGAGGTGGAGCAGAAGGTTGAAATCTTGGTAAAGAATGAAGGTGGGGAGGTTGAGACAAGGCCATTTGACCCTAGCCTAGGCCGCACCGAACCACAAATGTAATAATGAATAGGGTATTTGACCTAAAGGCATATCTAAAAGAAAAGAGGACACTGGTAGAGGAGGCACTAGAGCAATATCTGCCCAAAAGGGAGGGTACTTACCAGCTGATCGTTGATGCGATGCGTTATAGCCTATTTGCTGGGGGAAAGAGGTTGCGGCCTATCTTGTGTTTAACTGCGACTGAGGTTGTAGGTGGTGATTTAAGGGTATCCCTACCGGTGGCCTGCGCCATAGAACTTATCCATACCTATTCCCTAATCCACGATGACCTACCTGCTATGGATGATGATGATCTAAGGAGGGGAAAGCCTACTAGCCATAAGGTATTTGGAGAGGCATTGGCCATCCTTGCAGGCGATGCCTTATTAACAGAGGCCTTCTATCTGCTCACCCACCCAAAGTTTACCCACTCCATCCCAGATGCCTCTTTAATTAGGGTTATTCACTTAATTGCTGAGGCATCTGGATTTAGGGGGATGGTTGGAGGACAGGTAATAGATCTAAAGGCCACAGGAAAGAAGATAAATGCCAAGGAATTAGAGACCATGGACAGACACAAGACAGGCGCCCTAATTGTAGCTTCTGTAAAAAGTGGTGCCATCTTAGGGGGTGGGACAAAGGAGCAGATTGAATCATTAGGTAAATATGGCTATCACATAGGCCTGGCCTTTCAGATTGTAGATGATGTACTGGATATTGAGGGTACAACCATAGAGTTGGGAAAGGAGACAAAGGCAGATCAAAAAATGAAAAAATCTACTTACCCAAGCATATTAGGGCTTGAGAAGGCAAAGGAATTGGCATCACTCCACATCAGGCATGCTATAGAGTCTTTAAAAGGATTTGGAGATGAGGCAGAACCATTGCGGGCCATTGCCTACTATATTAAGGATAGAAGAAGGTAATGAACAAAGTATTAGATAGGGTCAACAGTCCCAAGGATCTAAAGTCCCTTTCTTTGCCAGAATTAAAACAATTGGCAAATGAGATAAGGGAGGAGATCATTCAAACAGTGGCAAAGACAGGCGGCCATCTGGCCCCTAACCTGGGGACAGTGGAATTGACCATTGCCTTACACTATGTGTTTGATACACCAAAAGATAAGATCATCTGGGATGTAGGACACCAATGTTATTGTCATAAAATCCTTACAGGAAGGCGCAATTCTTTTCATACATTAAGGCAATTTGGAGGCATTAGTGGATTTCCAAACCCAAAGGAGAGCCCCTATGATGTCTTTGGAACAGGGCATGCCAGTACCTCCATCTCTGCTGCCTTAGGGATCTCTACAGCGGAGTACCTGAAAAATGATAATGGGAAGGTAATAGCAGTAATTGGCGATGGGGCCATGACAGGGGGGATGGCCTTTGAGGCCCTAAATCAAGCAGGTGAATTAGAAAGGGATTTAATCGTAGTGCTCAATGACAATAAGATGTCTATCTCTCCTAATGTAGGTGCACTTTCTTCATTCCTTAGCAGGAAACTAACTGGTCGCACCTTTCGCAGATTCAAAAAGGAGATTGAACGTTTCTTGTCATCACTGCCAGGTGGTGAAAATATCATTCATATTGTGAAAAGAAGCGAGGACTCAATAAAGACCCTATTTACACCAGGGATGCTATTCTTGGCCCTCAGATTCGATTATTTGGGCCCTGTCGATGGGCATCGCCTTGAGGCACTCATTAAGACATTTAAACACGCAAGGGAAATGTCCGGGCCTATTTTGATACATGTACTTACAGTTAAGGGAAAGGGATATAAGCCCGCAGAGCAGGACCCTACATCCTTTCATGGTATAGGGAAATTTAAGATAGTCCCTGAGGCCCCATATAAGGTCAATCACAAAACAGAGGACAAAAGGCCTACCTATACAGAGATATTTGCAAAGACATTGGTTGATTTGGCCAAGTCTGATAAAAGGATTGTGGGGATTACTGCGGCTATGCCTGAAGGCACTGGCCTTTTTCTTTTCAAAAAAGACTTTCCTGATCGCTTCTTTGATGTGGGCATTGCCGAACAACATGCCGTAACATTTGCCGCTGGATTGGCAACACAGGGACTAAAGCCGGTAGTAGCTATATACTCCACATTTCTACAAAGGGCATATGATCAGATTATTCATGATGTTTGCCTTCAAAATTTACCTGTTGTATTTGCCATAGACAGAGGGGGGATTGTGGGTGGGGATGGCCCAACGCATCATGGGCTATTTGATCTCTCCTATCTGCGCATTATCCCAAATATGATTGTGATGTCCCCCAAAGATGAAAATGAGTTAAGGCATATGCTAAAGACCGCTATTGAACACCAGGGGCCTATTGCCTTGCGTTATCCTCGGGGGAAGGGATTTGGTGTGAATTTGGATGAGACACTAAAAAAGATCCCCATTGGAGAGGCTGAGTTGATAACCCCTGGGGAGGATCTGGCCATTCTTGCAATTGGCCATATGGTATATCCTGCCTTAGATGCGGTAAGGATGCTTCAGAGAGATGGTATTTATCCTACCTTGGTGAATGCACGTTTTGTAAAGCCAATAGATAAGTCCCTTCTTTTGCAATTATCCAGAAATTGTAAATGTATTGTTACAATAGAGGAAAATGTAATAACGGGTGGTTTTGGTACTGCTGTAATGGAGGCCCTTCAAGAATTGAATATCCAAATCCCTGTAAAACGTTTGGGTCTGCCTGACACATTTGTTGAGCATGGCCCACAATCTACCCTCAGGGAGAGGTATGGCCTTCACGTTGAGGGTATCTATACATTTATAAAAGAAACTTGCCTATCCTAGGAGGATAAGATGGCTATTTCAAGGAAAGATAAATTAATTCAAGAGAAGATCCACGATCCTTATTATGAGGCCAAAAAGTACCCAGATGGTGTAGTATGCCCCATTTGTCATGCCATCTACCTTGATGGTCGTTGGGTCTGGCCTACAGAGGAGAAAAAGGTAGAGCTAAGTGGCGATGAATACATATGCCCAGCCTGTAGAAGGACCCTAAATAAATATCCGGCTGGTGTGGTATTTTTAACTGGTAATTATTTAACCACGCATAAAGAGGAGATATTGAATATAATCAATAATCTAATAGAAGAGGAGAGTCAAAGGTCCCCTCTAAAGAGGGTAATTAATATGGAGGAGGACAAAAAGGGCATTACTATCAATTTAACAGACGATCACCTTGCTAGGAGGATAGGTGAGGCCATAGGTCGGGCCTGTAAGGGGGAGTTAGAGCTAAAATACACAGAAGATGCCCGCTTTATAAGGGTCTATTGGCACAGGGACGACTAACGTAACCTTGCCACTTCCCGCAAGCGCTTTAGGCCCAATAATATGTCTGCCCCAGAGATAGGCATAAGCGGCTCAAATTTATCCTTACCCCGTGAGGTAATAATGCCTTTAATCAAACAAAGCATACAGGCGCCATAGTAAGGTTGCTTTGCCTTGAGGTCCTTGTAAGGAGAGCGTAATTTCTTGAAATCAAATTGAATGTCTGTCAGTTTGAGTAATACACTTTGTGCAATTTGGCAAAAACATGCCCTTGTAATTATTCTGTCTGGGTCAAAATAGCCATCTGCAGTAGCAGATAGTCCCTTTATCTTGAGAGGGACTATGGATCTAATCTCTTCTTTAAACCTCTGATTGCCAATGTCCTTTAGTATTATACGTGGTGCTTGGATAACCTCTAAAATTTGGGATAATTTAAGTTCATGTGTTAATAGGGCTGCCATCTCGGCCCTAGTAACCTTATCCTTTAGACCAATTTCCTTACCCAATAAGGTTATTGGCTGTGCCTTTTGGATCTTCTCTAATTTATCTAACTCGTTATATGCCTGTAAAATCAATGAGTTTTTTGACTTTAAAACACCATTTAACAGTGATTCGGCCTCTTTAAACATAAAGGCATGTTCATATACCTTTGCCATATAGAAACAGGCAGGGGCATAACCTGGCCTTATAACCATAACCTCATTAAATGCATCTTTGGCTATAGGGAAGACCTCAGAAGAATAAAGCAAATCAGAAAGGCGAATCTTCCCTACAAATACACTCAACTTATCCTCATCATCCCTGATAAGGTCCTGTGCTATTTTTAGATATTGCCAGGCCATTTTTTTATCTCCCTTTTTGGCAGATACCAGGGCCAGACCAACATAGGCCTTTACGGCTGTGGGCCTTTCCTCTAGTGCCATTTTAAATTCACGTTCTGCGTCATCTAACTTGCCCTTTTCCATAAGGACCATGCCTACCTCTATATGGTGTGCTGGTATAGAAAGCTTTGTCTTTAATGGAAATCTCCTTGTTCCACAGGCATTTATTAGGGGTATAAAGCCAAAAATTATGATAAAACTTAGTACTATTTTGACTTTTGAGCGATTTAAGGTTAAATTTTGCCTATGAATCTTTGGGCACGAAAATTTTGGCATCTCTTGGGCACCTTTATCCCTATTATTTACTATTTTAGCCATTTAAGCCAAAAATCGGCAGCACTTATTGTGTTCTGCCTATTTCTCCTTGCCTTGATAATAGATACTTCAAGGCTCCTTCTACCCTCCTTTAATCGTTGGTTTTTAACCTACTTTGGTAGACTTTGCAAAGAGGAAGAATACACCTCCTTTACAAGTACTATTTATTATCTAGCCGCTATTACTCTAACTATATACCTTTTTCCAAAAAAAATAGCTGTTTGTGCATTGTTATATTTAACCGTTGGAGACCCCGCCGCTGCCATCGGAGGCTACTATATCCCTCTTAAAAGGATTTGGCAAAACAAAACACTGGGAGGCTCTCTGTGCAATTTTTTTGTATGTTTTTTGCTTACACTCCTTTTTTATCATTGGCTCATCGCCATTTTTGGCGCAACTATAGCAGTCCTTGTCGAACTGTTTTCCCCTATAGATGATGCCTTGACCATCCCCCTCATTTCTGCTCTCTTTCTTTATCTTTTGGTGTAATATCAATTTCAGTTGGTTCCTTCAAGGCCTTTCTAAAGTTCCTAATGCCCATGCCAATGCCCCTCCCCAACTCAGGCAGGCGCTTGGCACCAAAGACAATGAGGATAATGAGCACAATTAAAATAAATTCTGTAAAACCAATATGAAACATCTTAGTCTCTATCAATCTCGTCTAAATTGAAGAGCTTTCTAGCAATGTCTAAATAAAGGTCTATTTTGGGCCGTTCCTCCCTTTTTTTCAAGAATGTAACAGGATCATGGAGTATCTTCTTTACCATGGCACTAGTCATTGCATCTATTGCCTCTTTATCTTCATCGGATAGGTGTTTTAGGTGCTTAAAGGTCTTTTCTAACTCCTTTTTTCTGATCTTCTCTAGCTTCTGCTTTAACAAGACAATAATGGGTACTGCCTCAAGGGTCTCTAACCACCACTTAAACTTAATGGCCTCCTCCTCTACAATACGTTTTGCCTTTTTTGCCTCCTTTTCCCTTATGTGTTTATTTGCCTCTACTATACCCTGGAGGTCATCAATATCATAGAGATAAACGTTGTCTAGTTGATTTAACTTTGGGTCTATGTCACGGGGAACAGCAATATCGATAAAGAAAATGGGGCGATTTTTACGTTGCCTCATTACCTTTTTTATATCATCATAATAGATAATAAAATGGGGGGCGCCTGTAGAGCTAATGACAATGTCTGTCCAAGCAAGATAATCAGAAATCTCTGTCAGAGAGATAGGCTTTCCATTAAATTCCTTTGAAAGCTCTATTGCCCTCTCTAGGGTACGATTGGCTACAACAATATCCCTTACACCATTGCCCAAGAGGTGATGGGCTGCAAGCTCGGCCATCTCCCCAGCCCCTATAAGTAAAATGTGCTTTCCATGCAGGTCACCAAATATCTTTTTTGCCAATTCTACGGCTGCATAACTAACAGACACGGCATAACGAGAAAGATTTGTCTCTGTCCGCACCCGTTTTGCCACCGAAAAGGCCTTATGTAATAGGCGATTTAAAATAGGGCCTACTGCACGTTGTTTAGTAGAACGGCGGTATGCATCCTTGATCTGCCCCAAGATTTGAGGTTCGCCTATTACCATCGAATCAAGGCTAGAGGCAACCAAAAACAGGTGCTTTACGGCTTCTGTATCAAGGTAGACATAGATAGACTTTTTAAATTCATTCAAATCTACCTGATTATAGTGGGCCAAAAAATCCTTTATTTCCTTAATAGTGATTTCAGGCTCATTCTCTGTAGTGGTGATAATCTCTACCCTATTGCAGGTAGATAAGAAGAAGGCCTCATTTACTGAAGGCAGTTCTATCAACCTTCTTAAAATTTCATCATTATCAGTAGCTGCCAATTGCTCCCTCAGTTCTACTGGTGCAGTTTTGTGATTTACCCCAATTAAAACAATCCTTTTATCCTTCATTTGAATACATGATAGCTTTTAAGTAGATAATTTACGCCAAAGAAGGTAAATAATAAAAACATAAAGCCAATAATTGAGATTATAGCCGCCCGCCTTCCCCTCCAACCAACTGCTAGGCGTTCATGGATAAGTATGGCATAGACAAGCCAAGTGATGACTGACCATACCTCCTTTGGGTCCCATGTAAAGTAATGTCCCCTTACCCACTGGGCATAGATTGCACCTAGTATAAGGCCTAAGGTAAGCATACTAAAGCCCCATATTAGTGCCTTATGATTTATATCGTCTAGTAAGGTAAGTGATGGCAGCCTCTGATAAAGACCCCCCAGTTTTTTTGTCTTGATATGCCTTTCCTGAACAAGATACATAATTCCTACACAAAATGCCAATGCCAATAAGGCATCCCCAATCAATGAAAAGCCAATATGAAGACTTAACCACAGGACTTTAATAGGGGGGCGTGGTTCTGCAATGCTAGGGACTACCCTAGACAGTAGCATAAGCCCTACAATAAGTGGTGAAAGGAAGGTCCCCAAAATGGCGAGTCGCCATCCAAACATTAGATATACAATGACTAAAAACCAGGCAACAAATGACAATGAGCTCTTTACAGTGATAAAGGGAAAATAACCAAGATCTATCCAGGAGATGATAAAACCAATACTATGGAAAAAAAAGCCAGATAACAATACTAGTGTGGCGGCCCTAGATACTGAGTGCTGTGGACGCAAGAGATAGATAAAAAAACCAACCATTGCTATGCCATAACCCAGAAGCGCTAATTGATAAAAAAATTTATCCATTTTTTAAAGAAAAACCTAAATCTTTCAGACCAAATCCCTCTCCTAGGGTCTTTTTAAGATAGGTATCCACCTTAGAGAACTCCTTGTCTTTTAACCAAATAAGTATATCAGAGTTGACAACTTTTTCAAATAACTGTTTTCTCAATGGTTGTCTATTTATGCCTTTTAGTATCTTTTCCCTAACCCTCCCCATGATCTCTAAAAAAATGGCATACTCATCGCCAAATGAGTTCTCTAAGTCTAAACGTATCTTTTTGGCCAGCGCAGGGCTCTTTCCAGAGGTGGAAATAGCAATGATTAGGTCACCCCTTACTACCACTGATGGTAGAATAAAACTACACCTTTTGGGTTGGTCAACAATATTACAAAGAATATTTAATTTATGGGCATCTTCACTAACCTTGGCGTTGAGCACCTGATCATTTGTAGCACCAATTACCAAAGACTTACCCTCTAAAAACTCCTTTTTGTACTCACTCCCCAAATATTCTATCTTGCCTTCTTTGATTAATGCCTTTATCCCCTCTGTCAATCTTTTGGCAACTATCTTCACACAGGCACCACACTCTAAAAGCCTTTTTACCTTCCTAAGGGCAACCCCTCCCCCGCCTATCACCAAGCAACTCTTCCCCCTTAAATCCAGATTTATGGGATAGTATCTCATTCTATGATTTCCTTAATCACATAGATAGATTTCCTTTGCGTCTCATGATAGATCCTTATTGCCAGCTCCCCTAAGAGCCCAAGGCTGATAAACTGAATCCCTATGAAAATCAAAAGTATCCCTAGTAGAAGCAAAGGCCTTTGGGAGAGTTGGACATGATAGAAAAATTTGAGCAAACTTAGGTAACTACAGATGAAAAAACCCACCAAGGATGATAATATACCTGGGATGCCAAAAAAGTGTAAAGGTTTAGTAGAATAGCTTAATAGAAACTTTACAGTGATGAGGTCTAAAATTACCTTTAGTGTCCGAGAAAGGCCATATTTTGTCTGTCCAAATCTGCGAGGATGATGTCTTACTTCAATCTCTGTAATACTTGCCCCACACCATTTGGCCAGGGCAGGGATAAATCTATGCATCTCTCCATAAAGATGGATATTTTTTACTACCCAACTCCTGTATGCCTTTAGGGAGCAACCATAATCATGTAACTTTACACCAGTTATCTTACTTATTAGCCAATTTGCAATCCAGGAAGGCAGTTTTCTTGTCAATAAAGTATCCTTGCGGTGTCTACGCCAACCACTTACCAGGTCATAGCCTTCCTCTATTTTGGCCAAAAAGTGGGGGATATCCCCTGGGTCATTCTGGAGGTCTGCATCCATCCCAACAATAATATCCCCCTTTGCATATTCAAATCCTGCACTTATGGCGGCTGTCTGGCCAAAGTTTCGTGTAAAACGAATAAGCTTGATATTTTCATCCTTTTCTTTAAGATGCTTTAATACCCTCCAGCTTTGGTCTTTACTCCCATCATCTATAAAGATAATCTCATAAGACCGATTAATTTCCTGAAGCGTTTTTTTTAATCTTTCATAAAGTGGGTTTAGGGAGGCCTCTTCATTATAAACAGGGATTACTACTGAGATGTCCATTTATAGAAAAACTAAGCTACCTTTATCTTTTTGTCAAGCTTGAGGCAGGAATAGACCTTGCTTTCTGACAACATTTAGTATATAAACCCCTTAAGGGCGATTAGCTCAGGGGATAGAGCGTTGGCCTCCGGAGCCAAAGGTCGAGGGTTCAAATCCCTCATCGCCCTTATCTCCTTTAAAGAGGCCAAAGCTTCCTGCCAAATGTGGTTGAATAATCAAAAATGGGGTAACAAAGGATCATATTAGGATAGTCAACCTTATCATTTTAATTTTCTTGGGTCTAATGGCCTCTAGGGCCAATGCCACAGGTGCATTTACCTATAGATTTCCAACAAAAAAGGGGATAGACCCTGAGGCTATAACCGTAGTAGGTGTAATCAGACACTATATAGTAAAGGAGGATGACACCCTATTAGACATAGCCCGAAGATTTGATTTAGGCTTTTGTGAGATAAATGCCTTGTATCCAAAGATGGACCCCTGGCTTCCACCTGTAGGAAAAAGGTTATTAATCCCTACCTCATGGGTCATACCAAACACAAGGTTCCATGGCATAGTGATAAATATACCTGAAATGAGGCTTTATCTTTATCTAAAACACATAAATATGGTTACCTCATTCCCTATAGGGATAGGAGATTATGGATTTGCCACCCCAGTTGGCATATTTACTGTAACAGGGAAGCGTGCAAACCCAAGCTGGCGTATACCTAAGAGTCTTCAAGAAGAGTATGAGATGAAGATTATGCCACCTGGCCCTGAAAATCCTTTAGGTGCTTATTGCCTTAACCTATCTCCTGGTACATATAGGATCCATGGAACCCATCAGCCATGGGGAATAGGCCGCCTTGTAAGCCATGGATGCATAAGGCTATATCCAGAGGATATTAGTATATTGTACAGATTGGTACCTGTAGGGACCAAGGTAGAGATTATATACGAACCAGTAAAGATAGGTTTTAAGAAGGGAAAGGTATATATAGAGGTTCACCCAGATATATATGGAAAAATACAGGATCTTTTCTTATATGCCAAAGATAAGATAAAACAATTAGATTTATTGGATAAAGTAGATATAAATAAAATAAAATTGGCCATCAATGTAAAAAACGGGATACCTATAGATATTACTAAATAAAAAAGGCTGTCAGAATATTCCAAAGCCTTTATTTATCTACTTTTTTAGGCTTTTCTCAAAGATTCTCTCTGCCTTCTTTGCCGCTGCCTCTGCCCTTTTTGCCGCTGCCTCTGCCCTCTCTGCTGCCGCCTCACACCTCATTGCAGCATCTCTTGAGGTCCTCATCGCCTCATCGGCCTTTTTTATGGCAGTATCCGCCTTGGATGCTGCTTCATCAGCCTTTGCCTTTGCCTCTTGTGCGGTCTTTAAGGCAGTGTCTGCTGTTGTCTTTACTTCATTAAGTGCCTTTTGGGAGGCACACCCAGACACTATTACAACAAATAGAAAAATTATACAGACAAAAGATCCTATCTTTGCCATCCACCCCTTACTCATCACACCCTCCTTTTTACATGTAATTTAACATCTCTTTAAAAATTTGTCTAGATTTTTTTATTGATAAATTAAATTAATTAGTATATATCAAGTAAAATGTTTTATCTAAAGAAAAAACAGGTATCAATCATTATACTTACAATATTGTTCTTGATATGTAAAGGCTCAGCCAAAATATTTTTTTCAAAAGGGGCATTTGCATCAAACAATACTGCCTTATCATCCTCTACCGGAGATATACCTGTAATTATAAATGACCGTGTCCTTTTTTATATAAGGTACTATACAAAAAGCGGCAGAAAATATTTTGCCAGCGCCCTAAATAGATCATACAGATATAAAGAGATTATGCAGGGGATATTAATGCAATTTAATCTCCCAAAAGATCTATTTTATCTGGCATTCATAGAAAGTAATTTTGATAATCATGCCTATTCCCGGTCACATGCCTGTGGACCATGGCAACTAATTGCAGAGACAGCTATTCAATATGGGATTCGGATAGACCATTGGGTGGATGAGCGTAAAGACCCAGTACTCTCTACTAAGGCAGCTGCTAAATATTTGTCCGATTTATACAAAAGATTTGGTTGTTGGTACCTTACAGCTGCGGCCTACAATGCAGGTGGTGGCACAATAAAGAGATTGATTAAAAAGTACAATACAAATGATTGGTGGATACTCTCTAAGAGGGCAAGAGAGCTAAAAAGAGAGACAAAAGATTATGTCCCAAAGTGGATAGCCACCATTATAATTGCCAAAAATCCAGAAAGATATGGTTTTTCTCCACCAAAGACAACACCCTTAAGATATGATGTCATAAAGACAAATACCATCTTAGATCTAGAAAAAGTTGCACATTTGTGTAAAATTAGCCTAAAGGAAATAAAGAGGCTTAATCCTGCCCTAAAACGTATTTATACCCCACCATATCCATATTTTTTAAGAATTCCTGAAGGCAAAAAGGAATCCCTTTTGGCTTCATTGAAGAGACAGCCTAGGTTAAAAATTGATCACTTTTACTATTATAGGGTAAGGCCTAGGGATACACTTTGGGACATTGCCAGACATTATCGCAGCAGTATCGCACTTATTGCAAGATTAAATAACCTATCACCACCTTATCTAATAAGGCCTGGGCAAATGCTCCTTGTCCCAAGGTTAAAAAGGAAATGATACTTGCCTTTAACTAATTTCTCTGCTAATCTGTTATTTTAGTTGTGCTTCCTAAAAAGGTCATTAAGGCATTAGAAAAGATTGTTGGAAAGGATTGTGTTTCCTTAAAAAAGGAAGACCTTTTATGCTATGCCTATGATGCCACCCAGATTACACACCTGCCAGATGCTGTAGTATTTCCTCACTCTTGTGAAGAGATATCTAAAATCATGCGCCTTGCCAATGAATATCTATTCCCTGTAGTCCCCAGGGGGGCGGGTTCTGGCATGTCAGGTGGGGCTGTACCTATAAAGGGGGGGCTTGTCTTGGCGATGTCTCATCTAAATCGCATCTTAGAGATAAACGAAGAGGATATGTGGGTTTGGGTAGAACCGGGTGTAATTACAAAGGACTTAAAAATGGCAGTAGAGGAAAGGGGGCTATTTTATCCCCCTGATCCTGCAAGTCAGGCCTTTTCTACAATTGGTGGAAATATAGCAGAGTGTGCTGGGGGACCAAAGGCCGTTAAGTATGGTGTGACAAAGGATTATGTCTTGGCCCTTGAGGCAGTTCTGCCTACTGGGGAGATCATACAAACCGGAAAGAAGACGATAAAGGGGGTTACTGGCTATGATTTGACATCACTCCTTATAGGCTCTGAGGGCACATTGGCCATATTTACAAAGATATTGTTAAAACTCCTACCCCTGCCCCCTGCCAAGGGTACAGTCCTTTTGGCAATCAGGGATTTAAATGCCCTACCAAGTGTGATGCACCAACTTCTAAGGGCACCAAACATCCCTACAGCCATTGAGTTTATAGATGACCTATGTGGAAGGTGTGTAGAAGAGGGATTTAGGTTGGATTTACTCAAGGATGCTGATGGCTGGCTATTGATTGAGGTAGATGGAAGCAAAAATAGTGTAAAGGAAGTGCTAAAATTTATAGAAGAAATAGCAAATAAAGGGGATATAGATATCTTGAAAATGGAAAATGAAGATATTTGGGAGATAAGAAGGGCCATCTCCCCTTCCCTTTATCGTCTGGGAGAAAAAAAGTTCAATCATGATATTGTTGTACCTAGAAGTAGGATTTTAGAGATGATTAAAAAGATAAAATCCCTAAGGAGGGCATACAATATCCCTGTGGCGTGTTTTGGCCATATAGGGGATGGAAATTTACATGTAAATATCTTGTTTAAAGAGGGACAAAGGGAACAAGCAGAGATAGTAACCGCTGAGATGATGAAGGCCACCCTCTCTCTAGGGGGAACAATTAGTGGGGAGCATGGAATTGGCCTGACAAAGGCAAAGTTTTTGTCTTGGGAGGTAAGGCCTGAGGTAATAGACTTGATGAAGAGGCTAAAGAGGACAATTGACCCAAACAATATCCTTAACCCAGGAAAGATCTGGCCCTAAATATGGAAATAGGAATCTACTTCCACCGTGATTTTGATGGCCTTGTTTCGGCCGCCCTCATAGCTGATTATGCCTATGAAAGGTGGAAAGGCTCTATTAGGTTTTATCCATTAAGTCATGGCTATAAGGAAAAGTGGCTAAAGAGCCCACTGAGGGGGGAGATCACCTATGTTTTGGACTTTGCATTTCATGAAGGGGCCAGCTTTTGGTTTGATCACCACCAAACAGGTCTAGAACACTATTTGGGCCCATTAAATAAGGAACGCCACTTCTTTGACCCATCCAAATCGTCTTGTGCCATTCTGATATGGGAGGTCCTTTATGAAAAATTTAGTTATCGAAACCTAAACCTTCAAAACCTGGTTAATTGGGCAGACATTATTGATGGTGCAAAGTTTTCTTTAAAAGACTTGGTGGAGTGTAAAGAGAGGGCCCTACAAATTCACCTCTCCTTATCCCTAGAGGCGGATAATGCCTATCTTATCGAACTGGCCAGATTATTTTTCCATTATAAGGATGCCATACTCCGCTCAAATTTACCCTATATTGTTGAATGGAGATTTAAGAAGGCCAGGGAATATCAAAGACAAAGCTTAGAAAAATTTAAAAAGATAGCAAAATTTGACCCCAAAACAGGGATAGTGACATTTTTTATGTCCAGAGATTTTTTTTATTGCCGCTGGGCCCCTTACTATGTCTTTCCTGATTGCAAATACTCATTAGGGGTAATAAATACAGAAAATGAGAGATATATGGTCATAGTGAATGAAAATCCATTTTCAAGGTCAGGAAAGATAAATATTGGCAAGATTTGTGCACATTATGGTGGGGGCGGACATCTAGGGGTAGGTGGTATAAATGTCTCCTCACTAGAAGAGGGGCAGAGGATTGTAGGAGAGATTAAGGCATTGATTGAAGATGCTTTAATTAAACCCAAAGGGGAGTATGCTTAAATCTCTTTACATCAAAGAGCCCCATATCTGTCATCTTCAAATAAGGGATAACAGGTAAGGCAAGAAAGGAGAGTTGCATAAAAGGCTCACTAATTTTACAACCTATAGACCTTGCTGCCCTCTTTAGGCCCCTTACCTTTTTGGCTGTCTCCTCAATGGATTTATTGGTCATAAGCCCACAAATAGGAAGTGGAAGCATCTCTAAGACCCTCCCATTGCCTACCACGACCTGACCACCCCCTGCCATCTCTATCTCCTTAACTGCTATTATCATATCCAAATCATTTGTCCCTATTACAACTATATTGTGTGAATCGTGTGCCACCGTGGAGGCCATGGCCCCACTTTTTAAGCCAAATCCCTTAACAAACCCCAGACCCACATTCCCTGTCTTATGGTGCCTCTCTATAACTGCTATCTTACAAATGTCATCTTTTATATCTGAAACAACGAGGGCATCTGTTATAATCTGCCCCTCTACTACCCCTATTACCCTTATCCTCTTTCCCCTCCTATGTATCTTTATCTTTTCTTCCCAACCTTTTGCTATGTGTATGGTATTTAGAAGTCTCTTTGGTACCTTTTTGGGCCTTATATCCTCCAAGACCTCACCTTCCCTGGCCACAATCCTCCCATCCTTCATTGTCCATATGACCTTAAATTCCTTTAAATCAGAAAGTAAGACTAAGTCTGCCCTAAACCCTATTGCTATGGCCCCCCTCCTCTCTAGCCTATATGCCTCACATACACTTAAACTGACCATCCTTATAGCAAGGATGGGGTCTATTCCATAGCCTACAGCCTTCTTTAACAATAGGTCCAAATGGCCATCTATCAAATCATCAGGGCTTTTATCATCACTTACAAGACAAATTCTATTGCAATTATAGGGTGTGACGAGATTGATAAGCTCTTTCATGTTTTTCTCACTACTGCCCTCCCTTATAAATATCCTCATACCCTTTGAGAGCTTTTCGCTTGCCTCCTCAAGTCTTGTGCACTCATGGTCTGTACCTATGCCTGAAATTAAATAGGCATTTAAATCCTTCCCCAAGACAAAGGGGGCATGCCCATCCTTTGGGTAATCTGAAGAGACTTTAATCTTTTCTAAGATGCTTTTATCCCCTTTTATTACCCCTGGGTAGTTCATCACCTCAGCAAGTCCTAAGACCCTTTCTTCTTTTAGGAGTTCATTTATCTCTTCTGCACCAATCTCTGCACCAGATGTCTCAAAGGGTGTAGCTGGCACACAAGAGGGTGCCATAAAGAATATATCCATAGGAAGGCCCTTACTGTCCTCTATCATCCATTTTATTCCCCTTATTCCTGAGACATTTGCTATTTCATGTGGGTCTGAGATAACAGCGGCAGTCCCATGTGGGATGACTGCCCTTGCAAAGGAGGATGGAGAAAGCATAGTGCTTTCAATGTGTATATGTGCATCCATAAAGGAGGGTGATAAAAATGCCCCCTTCCCATCTAATATCTCCTTACTTTTGTAATCCCCAAATCCTACTATTATCCCATTAGAGATTGCTACAGAGTCCTTGAATATCCTTCCAGAAAGGACATCTACTATCTGAACATCTTTAATTAATACATCTGCAGTCCCTTTTCCATGTGCAATCTTAATCAACCTCTTTAATGTCTTTAAATCATACATAATAGCTAATCCTTTTACCAAATACCTCTTGGCTTTGCAAATGATCAGTTTAATTTTTATGGTAGAAAAAGTTTAGGAAATTAAAGACGTTTGATCCAAGAATAACAAAGGTAGGCAATTTTTTACGTAGATTCAGCCTTGATGAATTGCCCCAGATCTTTAATGTGATAAAGATGAGCTTAGATATAATATTTTACTTAAGACCTTTAAGGCTGTGATAACGGCCAAGGGGGCATACTAAGAAATCCTCTTAAATGCCATTATTTGCCTTTTTGTCTGACTAAATGGAAGAATAAAACTCTTTGTAACTCCTAATTCTAAATTAAGCCTCTTTAGCTCTGAGGGGGAAATAGTGGTATTTAGTGCAACCATAGCAATAATTATCCCCCCTTTTTTTACAAATGGTTGAGCCAGTTTTAGGTATTTAGGCAGGGGTAAGGTGGCACGTGAGATTATGGCATTAAAGGAGGCAGGGGGAAGTGTGTGTCTTTTTGTATCTAAATATGTTTGCATAACACTGACATCTTGTAGATTTAATAATTGGACAACCTCCTTTAAAAAGGAGACCTTTTTCCTGCGTGACTCAACCAGTGTAAGCCTCAGTGAAGGGATAGCAATCTTTAAAGGGATACCAGGAAATCCTGCCCCAGTCCCAATATCTAAAAGGCCCCAGCGGGGTTTTAAGAGTGAAAATGGTGTAAGTGAATCTAAAAAGTGCTTTATAATAATCTCACGGTCATTCCTGATGCCAGTAAGGTTAATGCGTCTATTCCACTTTTTGAGACGAAGCAGATAGAGTCTAAACTTATGAATTTGCTCATTGCTCAGGTCTATCTCTAAGAATTTACTGCCCTCTTTTAGTATATTTTTTAGTGCCTCATCCATAATATAAAGTTTTTGGGAATCTGGGTTTGGGATGAAAGTGTTAGTCTCTATCCGTTCCCTTTCTGTAGGCTCTAAGGTTATTAGGAAATGAAAGCAATATCCTTTTTTATTAAATAACCATCCAGCATATACACTGCCTTAAAGCTCCAACTAACAAGTTAGATGACAGGCAAAGGCCACCCTTTTACCTGATTTGAGGAGCTGATTGTAGGTATGACAGGCCTGTTCACTTTTGGCCTCTATTAGCTCTATTCCTCTCTCTTTCAATGATTCCCTAGTCTGGGGGAGCACCTCCATTGCCCCATAGGCACCGGTGCCTACTACTAAGACCTCTGGTTTGGCATCGAGGATGTCTCTTATATCCTCAGGAAATAGCTTATGGCCCTCCCTCCTCCACCAATCTGGTTTTACCTTTCCATCTATTATCTTGACATCATTTCTATATGTCTTTCCATCAATCTTAATATTCCCAAATCTGTAATCATCTATCATCTTTTACACCCCCGGACTATGAAATCATACAAAGTGGGGTACAAATCCATATCTTTTATATATTTCTTGGACATTCTTTGATTTGATAAATTCCAAAAATTTTAAGGCATTCTCAGGATTTGGTGCATCTTTAAGCCTACAGATAAAGTAATTAACCTTATCCCTTTGGTCCAATCTCTCCCCAGGTTCAACCATCTCCACCTCCATGCCCTCCCTCCTTGCATTTAATACCTCTGTTGCCCAAACAGGGCCCACATCCACCGTACCCAACTTTAGCCTTAAAGGGGTCTCCCTGTGGTGAACTAGGGTAAAGATAGTTGTCCCCTCAGCCCTTTTTTGCTCCATAATCCTATCTACCAATTCTTCCCCACCGGCCTCTTTATACATGGAGACAATATACTTTGTAATATCCTCTGTCTGTGGGTTTGGTTGGGAGATGCGGATATCACCCCTTGCTAAATCCTTTACCGATTTGATCCTTAGGGGATTTCCCTTTGGTACCATAAGGACTATCCTATTATGCAAATAGACAAAATAGTCCTTTTCAATGAGACCTGCCTCCTCCAACCTTTTCATGGCCTCCTCACTCACCGATGCATATACATCCGGCCTTCCCGTGATCCTTTTTCCCTGAAATATGGCACCCCCTTCTAAGATTTGTCTTAATTCAAGCCCAGGGGGCAAGGTCTCATAAAATATACAGCCTATCTCCGGGTATTCTGACTTAAAGGTAGAGATGAGCTCTTCCATAACCATAAATTGGTTGCCTGCCATAAACAGGATCAAATCTGCCCTGTCTACACACTCTAAATTGTGTAAATCGTCTTTTCTATTGCTTGGTATCTCAATCATCTTACACTAAAGTGTAAATTATTTACTCAGTTTTGCAATATCTTGCGTGCCTCCTCTATATCCCTCTTTATCTGTGCAGCCAATGCCTCTATACTAGAAAATCTCTTTTCATTCCTTAAACGCTTAATAAAGTTTAGTTTAATCTTTTTACCATAGATGTTTTGATCAAAATCTAAGATGTGTGTCTCTACAGAGAGGGCATCATTGCCAAATGTAGGTTTAAATCCTATGTTTGTCACGCCTCCATAGACCTTATTGTTGTATATTACCTCTACTACATAAACACCATTTTTGGGGAAGACCTCATTTACCAATTTTAAATTTGCTGTGGGGAAACCCAACAACCTCCCCCCTCTGTCATGTCCGGCTATTACCTCACCACTTACTTGGTAATAACGATTTAGCAGGATTTTTACCTTTTCTAGTTCCCCCTCCATGATCAAGTTTCTTATCCTTGTGCTACTTACTATCATATTATCTACCAAAATAGGCCCTAATATACACACCTTAAAGCCCAATTCATCTCCCAATTTCTTGAGCAGATCAATATTTCCCTCCCTTTTGTGTCCAAAGGTATAGTCATATCCTACCACTATCTCCTTCATGCCTATCTTTTTGAGGAGGATCTCCTCAACAAACTCTCTCGCTGAGACCTTTGAAAACTCCCTTGTAAATGGGAGGCAAATAACTACATCTATTCCAAGTTTTTCAATAAGCTCTATCTTCCTTTCAAATGGGGTAATCAATGGGATTTTTTTCTCTTTTAGGACCTTTAAAGGATGAGGCTCAAATGTAAGGACTATAGAGGTCCCTGACATCTTATCAGCACGTTTCTTTACCTCCTTAAGCAGGCCTTGATGCCCAATGTGGACGCCATCAAAGTTCCCTACAGTAATTACTGCATAGGCAAAGGGCTCTTTTATATCTTCTAATGAACTAATAACCTTCATCTCGGTTGACAAATAACAAATTTATTTATAAAAAAAATTTAGATGTTTGCAAGTGCCGAAGTGGCGGAACTGGCAGACGCGCCAGATTCAGGGTCTGGTGGGGGCTTCCCCGTAGGGGTTCAAATCCCCTCTTCGGCACTAAATTATTTTATCAATTACAAATTGCACTTACTCAAAGTATCTTAGTTATTCGTTGGTTTTTTACCCCTCATTTTTAATCCCTTAAAGGCCATATCCCTGAGGTTATTGACTATAAGGTATAGGTTAGGTAGTCTTGAGGTTGGAAAATTTTAAATGAAAAATAGAATGGAGTTTGTAAATGAGAAAAAAATCAATAATTATCCTTCTCCTTTGTATTTTCTTAAAATCCCCTTTTGTCTTTGCAAAGAATTTCCCTTTTGTCAGAATCTCTATCTCTTTTAATCTCCCCAATCACTCAATAGATGGTAAGGTAGACTATGTTTTGCCAAAGGGAGAGAGATTCTATATAGAGAAGGGGAATCTCACCTTAGACTATGTCAAACTTGGTGATAGACATATAGAACCAGTCCTTAAAGATGGGGCCTTTAGTATTGTAGCAGATAAAGAAAATAGGCTCAGCATAGGCTTTAAGGGAACATTTCCTAAAGGTGAGAATGTAATAGATAGAATTGGTATATGTTTAGTCAAAGATTGGTTTCCGGCAATAAGGGGTCTTGCCTATTATGAGATATTGGCCACTGTCCCGGTTGATTTTTTTGCAATAGCCCCTGCAGATAAGATAGAGATAAAGGCCATTAAGGGTCTAAAAATCTATAGATTTATCTTTCCCTATCTTAGCGAACCACCAGCATTTGTCGCCGCCCACTATTTTGTTGAAACAAAGAGGCTTAATGATATAGATATCTCAATTTACCTTCTTTCAAGGGATAAATCTTTAGCCAGGCTATATCTTAATAGGGCAAGGGAATTTTTAAAGGAATATAGCCAGATGATTGGCCCTTATCCATTTAAGAGATTTTCCATTGTTGAAAATTTCCTTGAGACAGGTTATGCCTTCCCTACCTTTACCTTGTTGGGAAAGAAGGTAATAAGGCTTCCATTTATCCCCAATACATCCCTCCCCCACGAGATACTCCATAATTGGTTTGGCAATTGTGTCTATTTTGACCCATTGGCTGGCAATTGGTGTGAGGGCCTTGTAACCTACCTGGCCGACCACCTTCAAGCAGAAAAGAGGGGGGAGGGGGCAATATATAGGCATAGGATCATGATAGACTATCAAAGCTATGTCAAACCCAAAAGTGAATTCCCTTTAAAAGAATTTAAATCTCGTTTTGATAAGGCCTCTCAGGCAATAGGATATGGAAAGGGGGCCATGGTCTTTCATATGCTTAGGAGAATCTTAAAAGATGAGTATTTCTTTTTGGGACTGAAGAAATTTTATAAAACCTACAAATTTAAATATGCCTCCTGGAGTGATATCCAGAGGATATTTGAAGATGTCTCTAAAAGAGACCTCTCTTATTTTTTTGATCAGTGGATAAAAAGGCCTGGCATACCTTGCCTTAAGGTCAAAAAAGAGATGCTTTTAAAGAAAGATGGGAATTATTACCTAAGGGTAAATATATCTCAGGATAAACCATTTTATAAAATAGAGCTACCCATAAAGATCATCGGGCCAAATCTAAATATTAATAAAAAAATTATTATCTCTAAAGGGGATGTCAATCTTACACTTGAACTTCCATCTAGACCAACAGAGGTAATTTTTGACCCACAATATGATGTTCTTAGAAGGCTTAAAGAGGATGAATTTCCACCAGTACTTTCCCGCCTCTTTGGCACTGAGGGGGGCCTGATAGCGGTCTCAGGGGAGGATACCTCCCTCTATAAAGAGGTTATAGATGTATTTTTAAAAAAGGGGTTTTCAAGGATTTCGTTTAATGAATTGGACATAAAAGGGATGTCTAATAAAGATATCATTATCTGTGGAAAAAGCGACCTTATTAGGCCATCTGATTTAAAAGGAAATAGGGGCCTTGTTGAGGTAAAGGAGAATCCCTATAATCCAGCCCACATAATAGCCATATTTTTTATTAGATCTAAAATAAAGGGCCTTTTCCCTCGGCTCTTCCACTATGGCAAATATCAGAAGGTTGTCTTTTTGGATAAGGGATTTAAAGGCATTTTCCCAAATTATAAAAACGGAATATACCTTGAGGTCTCAGGGCCCATCTTTGGGCTCTCCTTAAATAGATTAGATGATTTAGGGGATATCATTAGGCAGGTCTCCTCAAAGAGGATAATCTATGTGGGTGAAAAACACGATGAGTACAGTCACCACCTTGCACAATTAGAGATTATAAAGGGCCTACATCAAATGGGTAAAAAGATTGCCATTGGCCTTGAGATGTTTGAAAGGAGATTTCAGTCGGTTATAGATGATTACCTAAGTGGAAATATTGATGAGGAGGAGTTTTTAAAGAGGACAAAGTGGTTTTCGCACTGGTCTTATGACTATCATCTATATAGGCCTATAATCAACTATGCCTATAAAAATCACTTAAAGGTTGTTGCCCTAAATGCCGATTCTGAGATTGTGAAAAAGGTTGCCCGTAAAGGTTTGGCATCGCTTAATGAGAAGGAGAGGGGTGCTATAGCAAGAAAGCTTGATTTCTCTAATGAGGCATATAAGGAGTGGCTAAAAGAGGTTTATGAAACGCATAAAAATACTGAAATAAAGGATTTTAATAGCTTTTATCAGGCACAGGTTATTTGGGATGAGACCATGGCCGAGACAATTGTAGACTTCCTCAAGGCACATCCTGATTATCAGATGGTGGTATTAGCAGGAAATGGTCACCTTGTATATGGTTATGGCATACCAAATAGGGTGATGAAGAGGGCCAATATAGAAGGGGCTATCATTATTTCGGCAGAGGAGCACCTAAGTCCAGAGATGGCAGACTATTGCATCTTCCCCGAACACAAAGAGCCACCATTTAGTGCAAGGCTAGGTGTCATTTTAAGGGAGGAGAAGGAAGGGGTCTTGGTATCATCAGTAATTAAGGGGACCCCGGCAAAGAGGGCAGGCCTAAAAAGGGGTGATATTATAGTCTCAGCAGATGGTAAGGCCATTAAGACGGTAGAGGATCTTAGGCTTATCCTCTTATTTAAGGATAAGGGTGATAAATGTAACCTAAAGATAAGGAGAAAAAATAAAGAGATAGAGATAAAGGCAGGGCCTTTTTAGGTCATTTGAGCATCCCCTCAATGATGACATAGGTGGCCTCTTCTTCGGTAAGGCCATGTGCCATAAGGGTCTCTAGTTGTTTTTCATTGACCCTGCCTATGGCCGCTTCGTGTGTTACCTGCGCCTTTTCATGGAGGACATCCACCAGGGGGATGGCCTTTGCCTTGGCATTACCCTGAACAATCTCAGTACAATCTATATGCCCCCTAGTATTTGGGGCGCAGGCAGCAAGCTCACTGACAACCTCACTCTGTGCCTCTTCACGGATTGCCATTCGACTCTTGATCAGGCCCCTAGCACCCTCTCCAATTAACCTTGCACTCTCCCTGACCTTTATCTTATCATCCCCATAACCATATACCTTGGTTACCATCTCCAAGACCCCATACCTCTCCACCTCAGCTCTATAATCAATTTTAAGCCTTCCCACCCTGCCCTTTGTCAGGGCAAAATTGGTACTTAGACGGGCCCCTTTTCCTACTTTTATCTCTGCTGTAGGGACGACCTCAACCCCACCAGTTAGGCCGTGATAGTGAACCTCATCATAGCAAAAAACGGCATTGTCTTCTAAAACTATCTTTGCATCCATAATGTGTTGAACCCTTAGGGCATTAGGGAACACACAATGGGCAAGGATCTTTATCTGCCCTCCCTTTTTGATCAGGGCATTGATCTTTATCTGTTGTCTTCCCTCCTTTGGGAGGACACCAAAACAAAGATGCACGGGGTGGGCAATCTTGATACCCTCCTCAACACTCATATCAATATCCACCCCACTGTCCGTCCCTTTTGCATTCAATATGAGTCCCTCCACTGAGTGGCTTGCTAAGACCTTCTCTCTATGGACCACTAAATGGGCAATCCTTAAATCCTTAAAGACACTGGGTCTTCCCCCTGCCTCCTCATAGGCATTAAGCATTATTTGATAGTCATCCAAAATCATCTTTCTTGCCTAAACCTTGGACATACAAATGATTTATTCTTAAAACACTTAACTACCTCTTGCGAGTCCCCCTCTTTGACTAAATACCCCCCTCCACAGATAAGGGCTGCCCGCTCAGCGGCCAGGGCCATCCTTGGCCTGTGTGTAATTAAAAGCACTGTAGTTCCCCTCTCTTTCAGGTCACAAATAAAATTGATGATCTTATCCAAGACCAGGATATCGATGCCAGAGTCTGGCTCATCAAGAATGGCCAACCTTGGCCTCATCGCAAAGATAGCAGCCAATTCAATCCTCTTTCTCTCACCCCCACTTAGATTCTTGTCTACCCTCCTCTTGAGGTATTCCCTTGGTTCAAGAAGGACCCTTTTTAAGGCCTCTTCGGCCTCCTTTCTATTCTTTTCAATACCCAACAGCAGGTAGTCCTCCACCGTGATCCCTTCAAAACGGGCAGGCTCTTGCCAGGCCAGTATAATCCCCAACCTTGCCCTCTGCCAGATTGGTAGATCTGTAATGTCCTTTCCATCAAAGATAATCCTTCCCTTATTAGGTCGATAGTCACCACATCCCATTATCGTGTAGGCCAAACTACTCTTGCCTGCCCCATTTGGGCCAATGATACTATAAATTTCTCTCGCATTTACAGTGAAATTTATATCCTTTAAAATCGTTCTATTCCCTCTTTCTAAGGTCAAATTTTCTATTCTAAGCATAATTGGCAATCTATTTTCTATACTGTATTAGTCAATTGTCAATCCTTTTGGCAAAATAGTTGACAATTAGATCAGAAAAAGTTAGAGTGGAGTGAAATGCCAATTTATGAATATCTTTGTCCTCATTGTAAGTTAAGATTTGAGTTGATTCGCCCCTTAAGCCAATCAGAAGAGACTGCCTCTTGTCCACATTGTCACAAAGAGGCAAAGAGGATATTTTCCTCTTTCTTTAAGAATATAAAGGGATCTTCTATCTCTATAAGCAGTGGTTCTTCTCCTTGCAGTACATGCTCTGCTACAAGCTGTTCTACCTGCAAGATGAAATAAAAAAACTGTTTTTTCATTATAAATATCTATATTGACATCCCTTATCCAAACTGATAACCAAGATGCGTGGGGGCAAGGACTGAGATTACAAGGGCAGCAGGGATTTATAGTGCAGGCATCCTCCTAAGCCGTATCTTGGGTTTCTTACGTGAGGTATTTATTGCCTATTTTTTGGGTACAGGCATGGCAGCGGATGCCTTCTTTGTTGCCTTCCGCCTACCAAATCTATGGAGGCGCCTATTTGCAGAAGGCACCCTGACAATGGTGTTTGTCCCTATCTTTACTGAATATCTTCAAAAATCACGCCCTGAGGCAATAAGGCTGGCCAGGGCTGCGTGGACCTTGTTGGCAACTGTCTTGGCCTTATTGAGTATACTGGGTGTAATATTTGCCCCCATCTTAGTAAAATTGATTGCCCCTGGTTTTTCCCACATAGCAAAAAAATTTACCTTAACTGTAAACCTTACCAAGATTATGTTTCCCTATGTATTCTTTATCTGTTTGACCTCCCTTGCAATGGCCATCTTAAATGCCTTAGGTTATTTTGCCGCCCCGGCATTCAGTTATGCCCTTTTAAATATATCCATGATTTTTTCCCTAATCCTCGCCCATATGTTCCAAAAATCGCCTGTATATTGCCTTTCCTTGGGGGTTATGGTGGGGGGGTTTCTTCAGCTCCTATTGCAACTTCCATTTTTGAAAAGAGAGGCCTTCTCATTTAAGCCACTTTTTTCCTTTTATCACCCTGGGATCTCAAAGATATTTACCCTAATGGGGCCAGCCGTTATTGGGGCAGCCGTTTACCAATTAAGCATCTTCATCAATACACTGCTTGCCTCATTTTTGCCAGAGGGAAGTGTCTCCTATCTCTATTATGCAGATAGAATAGTCCAATTTCCATTGGCCATGTTTGCCTTCTCCATGGGCACTGCCATGCTCCCCACACTATCCAGGCAGGCTGTACTAAAGGATATCTCAAAGTTTAAGGAAACTCTAAGATTTAGCCTTAGGTCGGTATTCTTTGTTGTCTTCCCCGCCTCTATAGGCCTAATAGTCTTAAAGAGGCCTATTATTGCCTTAATCTTTGAGAGGGGTGCATTTTCTGCCTCCTCTACCCATTACACAGCCCAGGCACTGCTTTGCTATGCATTGGGGCTGATCTTCTTTGCTGGAATTAGGATATTGGTAACCGCCTTTTATTCCTTACAAGATACACTAACGCCTGTAAAGATTGCCTCATTTTGCCTGATTTTTAATGTGATACTAGGTATATTGCTGATGTTCCCACTAAAACATGCCGGCTTGGCACTTACGACATCAATTGTGGCCTTGATTAATGTAATCCTCCTTGGCTGGCAATTGGTAAAAAAGATTGGGCCATTTTGGGACAGCGCCTTTTTTTATGCCTTAACAAAGTCCTCTCTGGCCGCAATCATTATGGGTCTATGCATTTGGTCATTTAATCACTATACAAAGATCTCTTATCCAAAATTGCTGATCCTAGAGATCCCCTTAGGTATGATGATATTCTTTTCTTCTGCCTACCTACTGGGGTGCTCAGAACTTTCTGGGATAGTAAAATTGGTAAAAAGGTAATCTGCCTTTTACAATATGTTTTAGAAATTAACCTATAAAATGTGTTAAAAGGGTTGTGAGAATGCGTGAAAAGTGATTGTAAGAATGTTGATTATTAATTATAAAAACGGTATAAAATTTAAATTACATGAAGAGAAAGCAATTTAAAGATTACAAAAAGTGGCAGCGTCTAGATAGTAAGTTTGGGTCATTTAAGGGAATGGTCAATCAACCCTTGAGAAATTAAAAAGTAAAAGTGTAAAGAAAAAAGATAAAAGAAGTGATTACAAAAAAGTTTCCTGTTGGAAAAGGAGAAATTTTTAAAAATAAATGATAAGAGAAGCAGAATTTTTTAAAGGCAAAAGACCTTGGTCAAAGATTAAAGATAAAGTAATCGGTGATTATTTAGTCCCCTATTTAAGGAAAGTATCTAAACTTAAACGTCAAATTATTATTATTGATGCCTTTGCTGGACAAGGTATTTTTGAAGATGGCACCAAAGGCTCACCACTTATTATTTGTGATACTGCCGAAAGGCAAGTGCCTGGTCAATATCTTGCTATTTTTGTTAATAAGGATAGGAATAGTCATGAAAAATTAAAGGAAGGATTAAAAGAATATGTCCAAAAGAAAAAGGCACTAGCAATCTTAGGAAATGCTGCAGATCTTTTGAAAGAATTAAGTAAAATAATAGGAAATGCTACTCTCCTTATTTACCTTGACCCTTTTGGATTGAAAGGATGTGAATTTGAACTACTTGAGCCTTATTTAGGAAGAGATAAAAGATTTAGCACAGAGATAATCATCAATATGAGTATGCCCACTTTACATAGACTAAGTGCATTTAAAGCGATACAAGAGGGAAAAATAACAGATAAAGTTAAAAAATTAAATCAAAGACTTACAAAAGTCCTTGGGGGAGAATATTGGAAAGAGATTATGTGGAGTGATTACCCGCTAAAGAAAAAGAGCAACTGGTAATTAAAAATTATGTGCAACTTCTTCAAAAATATTTACCTTTTGCCGGATTTTGTCCTGTTAGAGAAAGACCAAGTAAACGTATTAAATATTATATAATTTTTTGTTCTCGCCATCAGGATGCTTTAATTTTAATGAATGAGATAATGTGTAAAGCATACTTTAAAACTATGCATGAAATTCAATATAAAGGGACTCTTTTTGGGAAGTTTGATTGGAGAGAAACCCAAGAAAGGGGAGATATAAAAAAGCTAATTTTTGAAGAAGTAAAGAAAAATCCTGGCATTACTCGTAAAGCTCTTTGGTTTGAAATAGTAAAAAGTAATTTCATGAAATGGACTCGCTCCGAATACCATGATGCCATAAATGAGATGATTAATAAAAAAATTAAATTTATTAGTAAAACATTACGGTTAAATGAAAATGCTCAATTATATATCATTGAAAATCCTCTCATTTTAAGATCACAATATTCTGAAATAAAAATTCATTGGAAAAAATATTTAATGTTAGATGATTCAGAAAAAATACTGGTTGAAAGAGTTAATGATGGTTCAATTATCAAAAGATTTGATAAAACCCCTCTTCCTAAAAAACCAACTGATGTAGTATGTCCTCATTTTTTAGAATTAAAATGGGCTTATGGTTGTCCATTTGATTGTAGCTGGTGTTATTTAAAAGGAACTTTTCGTTTTAGACCAGAAGGCACTAAGCCTGCTTTTAAACCTATTGATAAGGTGAAAAAGCATATTGAGGCTTTTTTTGAGGAAGTAGAGACACCAGAACTTTTGAATACTGGTGAAATTGCGGATTCCCTTATGGGGGAGAGTAGAAATCCACCTTTTTCAAAATTTATTATCCCACTTTTTGAATCTCAAAACCGCCATAAAGTTTTATTTGTTACTAAATCCACAAAAATTGATAACTTACTTAAATTAGAGTCTTTTAAACAAGCGATAATGAGTTTTAGCGTAAATGCCTTTCCAGTAGCCAAAAAATGGGAATTAAAGGCACCAGAACCTAAAGAGAGAATAAAAGCTGCGAGTAAATTATACCAAAAAGGCTATACTGTAAGGATTAGAATTGATCCCATGGTGCCAATAGAAAATTGGAGAAAGTATTATTTTGAGTTAATTGATTTTATATTTGAACATCTATATCCTGAAAGAATCACAATAGGCTCATTACGGGGACTTCAAAGTACTATAAATGGAGCAAAAGACAAATCCTGGACTGCCTTTTTGCAAGAAACTTCAAATTGGGGTAAAAAAATTGATTTTATAACAAGATATGAAATGTATAAGGAAATCATTGATTATCTTAAAAATCGTTACCATTATTTCGCCATAGCATTATGTAAAGAAACCAAAGCCATGTGGGAAAAACTTAAATTAGATTGGAAAATAATAAGGTGTAATTGTTTACTATAGTTAGCTTAAATAAGCCAAACATTTAAAGACCAACTAAAGAGACGATGACAAATATACTTATGTTTTTTTGTTTAATGCTTGCCTATTTTTAAATATTGTGCTAATTATATGGGCTGAAATGGAAGAGATAATAAAAATGGCAAAGGATGCAAAGGCTGCATCAACTATAATGAAGACTGTTGGCACCAGACAGAAAAATGCCGCACTTATGGAAATAGCAAAGGCATTAGAAGAGAATAAAGCTGAACTTATTAGTGAGAATACAAAGGATATAAGTTTTGCAAAGGAAAAGGGGCTATCTAAGGCACTTATTGATAGACTTACATTGAATGAGGAGAGAA
>Ga0190286_1000154_pt1 | contig 34402 bp, 40 predicted proteins | sample 48691834_MG_FD_183241 | JGI IMG/M metagenome (GOLD analysis project Ga0190286, IMG submission 183241) | Hydrothermal vent microbial mat bacterial communities from Southern Trench, Guaymas Basin, Mexico - 4869-18-3-4_MG | ecosystem: Environmental > Aquatic > Marine > Hydrothermal vents >... | reverse complement strand
CCTTCTCTACAACATCCTGTACCTCTTCTACTGTAGGCTTTAGATTCTGTGTCTTTATCAAATAATCATATACCTGAATGGCCAGCCTCCAGGCAGTTACCTGGTCACTTCCACCTACTGCCTGGGCCGCCTTAAAGATTGCCTTCTGGATACGGGAGACATCAAATGGCACCTCCCTCCCATCCCTCTTAATGATGGTCTTTATCTCCTGCATGGCTTTTCCCCTATATATTGTATTATTAGATTTAAAATATACCATATATGGTATTTTGTCAAGAGGGAAAAAATTTTAAAAATAAATAAAATCTTGCGTATATACTTTATTTTTGCTAATCTTTTCTTTGATTTAAATGATAAAGGTATTAGGGCATAGGGGTGCACCAGCTTATGAGCCAGAAAATACCCTTGCCTCTTTTAAAAAGGCAATAGAATTGGGGGTAGATCAAATTGAGTTAGACCTTCGTTTTAGTAAAGATAGTAAATTAGTGGTCATTCACGATGAAAAATTGGATAGGACCACAAATGGAAAGGGCCTTGTTAGAGAATTCACCTTGGCTGAGCTAAAAAAATTAGATGCTGGGAAGGGAGAAAAAATCCCTACCATTCAAGAGGTAATTGATTTAATAAGGGATAAAGGCATTTTTCTTCAAATAGAACTTAAAGAGTCAAATATGCAAAGGCATCTTTTGGATTTAATTCAGAAAAATAACCTTGAAGAAAGGGTGATGGTTATCTCCTTTTTATATGAGGAATTAAGAAAAATTAAAGAATTAAATCCAAATATAAAAACAGGGATATTGATAGGACAAAAGTTAATTGATCCTTTAGAGAGATTAAGGCAGGTAAGAGCGGATGCGGTGAGTATGAGGCATACCTTGGTCAATAAAAGACTGGTTGAGAGACTCCACCAGAATAACATTGAGTTGACAGTTTGGGTTGTGAATGAGCCAAGAGATGTTAGGAGGGCAATTGAACTAGGAGTAGATATTATTGGGACTGATAAGCCAGATTTAGTGATTTCTCAACTAAATGATCAATGAATCTGCTACCAATTGCCATATATATTTTACTTCAATGTCTAAGTTATATTCCTTTTTTAGGCTTTTCATGATTTGGTCACGGCAGTTAGAACAAGAGGTTATTACAAGTTTTGCCCTCGTATTCCTTATTTGTTCAGCCTTCATTCTGCCATAATAGACCCTCTCTTTCTCATAAGGGCCTGCCCAGGCCCCACTGCCTGCACCACAGCAAAAGTTATTCCCTCTATTTGGATACATCTCAACAAAGTTTTCACAACACTGCTTTATAATAAAACGAGGTTCTTCATAATATGGCTTTAGATTATTCATTTCTAATATACGCCCATGCTTACATGGGTCATGATAGGTAGTAAGTTGTGGGTGTTTAGACTTATCTATCTTTATAAGCCCTTCCTCAATAAATCGGATTAAGACATCATAGATGTAGACCAGTTCAATGCCTGCCTTTTTCATCTCATCCTTGAAGTATTTTTCATAGTTGTATCTAAAACCCCATGAACTACCACCACAGTCTGGTGCAATAATGTATCTTACCTTAAGCTTTTTGGCATTATCTACCTTAAACTTTGCAATCTTTTTAGATGCCTCATCATCTGCAGTAAAGCTTCCCCAATCAACAGATTCCCAGTTCTCTGAAGGTATTGTCCAGCTTACCTTTGCTGCATAAAAGATCTTCCACCACCACTTCATGTCATCTGGTTCACCAAAGACCTCTTTAGAGTTTGGGAAAAATAGGTATTCGGCCCCAACTACATCTATTGGCACCCTAAAACCAGGGCAGCACTCATTGGCAAGCTCCTCTCCAAGCTCTTCCATTAGCATAAGGTAGTCATCCTTAGGTATCCTCAAATTGTTTCCTGTTTCTAAAACATTTATAACCCCTTTATGTAAGACACCAGGCACCTTTTCTCTAGGCCGTAGGCTCCTTATGTATTTGAATATACCTGGAAGGTCAATATTCATTGGGCAGGCATATGCACACCTTCCACAAAGTGTGCATATCCAAGGCCATTTGGAATTGACAAGCTCTTCCTCAAGGCCCAAGACATACATGCGTATGGCCTTTCTAGGGTCTAGACCATCTATTCCAGCTGCAGGGCATCCATTTACACAACTGCTACATGTAAGACACAAATTAGCATCATAATTTACTATGCTTAATTTCTCTAATTCAATAGCCTCCATTTCGAGCCCCTTTAAAGACCTTTTCTTTAATAGGCACTATTAGACGTCTATTAATCTCTTCTTCAATAAATGCCTTATCACTATACTTATTTTGTTCTCTAATCCTCTTGCACATCTTACCAAATGCCATCCTTATCTTACGGCCCTTTAATCCCTCTATGATGGCCTTTAGCCTCTCAACTACTACATCCCTTTCCAGCCCCTCACTCTCCCCAAGTGGCCCTAAAGACCTTATCTTTTCTGTAAATTCTGATATCTTTTTTGCAAATTGTGACCCCTCAGTGGCAGAGTGCCAGGAAAGTAAGAGCCTCTCTGGGTTTATACCAATCTGTTTTAATATCTCAGAACTCATCTTTACAACCACAGTGGCCTCATAATTCCCATATAGATACTGGCAGTCTCCCAGGTGGCATCCACCAATAAAAACACCATCTGCACCGTGCATAAATGCGTCAAATATAAACTCTGGGGCAACCCTCCCTGAACACATCACCCTTATCACCTTCAAATTGGGTGGATATTGAAAACGGGAGACACCAGCGGTGTCTGCTGCTGCATAACAACACCAATTACACAAAAACCCCAAAATCTTTGGTTCAAATGCCATCTTTAACCCCAAATGCCTCTATTTGGGCCTTAATTTGACTATTTGTAAAATAAGAGACATCTATAGCACTTGTAGGACAATGTACAGCACATATCCCACAGCCCTTGCATGATGCAGAGATTACAGAGGCCTTCATCTTCTTTCCCTCCCTCTCCAATTTAACGGCATGGAATGGGCAGAGGTCTGTACAAATACCACACCCTATACACAGATCTTTATTTACAAAGGCTATAGCTGCCTCACCTATCATCTTTTCCTTTGATAAGAGCTGTGCTGCCTTCATAGCAGTTGCCTTTGCCTGGGTAATGGTCTCATCTATAGGCTTTGGATAGTGGGCAAGGCCTGCAATATATATTCCGTCTGTAGAAGACTCTACTGGCCTTAGCTTTACATGTGCCTCCCTAAAAAATGATTGATCATCCAATGTACACTTGTAGATTTTTGCCAATTTTTCTACATTTTCCCTCTTTACCATAATGCCTGAGGCAAGGACAATAAAGTCAGGGTGTATCTCTATTGGTATACCTAGAACATGATCCTTTACCACTACCTTTAATTTTCCATTAATTGATTCTACCTTTGGTTTATCATTTAAACTATAACGGATAAAAAAGATGCCCTTTTTCCTTGCCTCCCTATATAACCTCTCCCTTTCTCCATATGTCCTTATCTCCCGATAGAGGATATAGACATTTATATCTGGATTTATCTCCTTTAATTTCAATGCACCATAGATGGAGTGGGTGCAACAGACCTTGCTACAATATGGCCTCTCTTTTGTCCTGGAGCCTGCACACTGGATAAAGACCACCTTTTTTGCATTTTTTATCCTATCTGTCCTCTTTGAAAGCTCATCATCAAATTCCAAGGAGACAAGTACATCTTTGTGCTCTCCATAGAGGTACTCCTTTGGCTTATATGGATCTGCCCCTGTGGCAATGATTACTACACCATGCCTTATCTTCATCTCTTTTTCTTTTACCATAAGGGTTGTCTCAAAATTCCCAACAAATCCCTCTGCATTCAATACCTCTGCATTTAAAAACACCTCTATCAGTGGATGGGCCTTTACCTTCTCTATTAGCTCATTTACATAGGCCGTTACATCCTCACCACGCCATGTCTCATGAAATCTTAATGCATTACCTCCTAACCTATCCTTTTTTTCTACAAGATATACCTTAAAGCCTTGATCGGCAATCATAAGGGAAGACACAAGGCCAGCTACACCTCCTCCAATAACAAGGGCAGCCTTTGTTATGTCTATACTAAGTGGCTTAAGGGGCCTTAGAAGGCCTGCCTTTGCAACCCCCATCCTTATTAGTGCCTTTGCCTTTTCAGTTGCCATCTCTGGTGCCTTTCTGTGTACCCACGAGCAGTGCTCCCTTATATTTACCATCTCAAAAAGATATGGATTAAGCCCTGCCTCCCTAAGTGTCTCTTGAAAAAGTGGTTGGTGTGTCCTTGGGGTACAAGAGGCCACAACTACCCTATTTAAATCATATTCCTTTATCTTCTCCTTTATGACCTCCTGGGTATCTGTAGAACAGGTATAGAGGTTATCCATGGCAAATACAACATTTGGCAATTTTTTTGCGTCCTCAACCAATTCCTTTATAGAGAGGACTCCTGCTATATTTGTCCCACAGTGGCAAATAAATACACCTATCCTGGGGGGAAGGCCTAAGACATCCTTCTCTGGGACTACCTCTTTTACCCTTACAAGCCTTCCACGGGAAGGGGCAAGCAGTGTAGCTGCCTCACAGGCAGCAGCACTTGCCTCGGCCACAGTAGAGGGGATGTCCTTTGGGCCATTTAGTGTCCCACAGACATAGATGCCAGGACGTGATGTCTTTACAGGCTCAAAGCTTGTATTCTCAATAAAATTATTTTCATTTAGTTTAATGCCCAGTTTTTTTGCCAAATTGATGGCATCACTTTTTGGTTCTAAGCCCACAGAGAGGACTATCATATCAAATTTTTCTTCTTTAAATTTTCCATTTTCATCTATGTAGCGAATAAGTAGGTCTCCAGATTCATCTGCAGGAAAGATGGTATGGATTCTAGACCTTATAAACCTTATCCCCTCTGACTTTGCCCTCTCAAAGTAGGCATCAAAGTCCTTACCAGCTGTTCTCATATCCATAAAAAAGATGGCCGTATCTAGTGGTTTGCTGCTATGTTCCCTTGCAATAAATGCCTGTTTTATGGCATACATACAACAAACAGAGGAACAATACCCATGGCCCCTGTTTATATCCCTTGAGCCTACACACTGAAGCCAGGCTATCTTTTTGGGCTCAGTTTTATCTGAAGGCCGCAAAAGGTGGCCCTCATAAGGGCCAGAGGCATTTAGGATGCGCTCAAACTCCATACTGGTTACCACATTTTTAAACTCACTATAACCATAGTTCTTATATACAGATGGGTCAAAACACTTACTTCCCATAGCCAAAATAATAGCACCTACATCCAAGGCTATCTCTTTTTCCTCTTGATAGAGGTCTATTGCCTCATATTTGCAGACAGGTGCACAGATCTTACACATTCTTTCATTTAAAAAGAGGCAATGGTTTGGGTCTATAAATGGTATTGCAGGAACTGCCTGAGGGGTGACAAGGTGCAGGCACTTTGTAGTACTAAAATTTTCATTGTAACTATCAGGGATTATGGTTGGACAGTAATTTATACACATCTGACAATTATTGCATTTTTCTTCATCTATATAACGGGGCCTTTTCTTAACAGTTGCCTTAAACTCCCCTGGCTCCCCCTCTAGGTCTATCAGCTCTGCCATAGTAATTATGTCTATATTTATGTCTCTTTCACACTCATTTAGCTTTGGGGAAAGTATGCATATAGAGCAATCGTTTGTAGGAAATGTCTTATCTAATCTTGCCATCATACCGCCAATGGTAGGCTCCTTTTCTACCAGATAGACCCTGAAACCTGCCTGGGCCAAATCAAGGGATGCCTGAACACCCCCTATACCCCCGCCAATGACCATTATAGCCCCTGTTTTATTGTTTAACCTCATTTTTAGAACCCAAATTTTAAAATGTTCATATTATGTCAATTAATCTAGTTTTGTCAACCTTAGAATAGATTTCTAATTAACAGTAAAGGAGATATGGGCAAGTTCTCTCTCAGGGCCTAGGATTTCTATATGCCATGGGCCCTTTAGGTCCCTAGATATTGTCTTTTTGCTCCAGGTGCGCCACCTTGGACCATTTACAGCCAATACCGTAGTCATTATCTTTTTGTCCTTATAATACCAAACATGCCTGATCTTCTGTGGGCCCTTTGCCCCACAAATCTCTGTAAAACAATAAATTGGCAGGTTATCTTTAATAGAAAAGACAGTACCTGGATTTATGGGTTCCCTATTTTTTATACCCTTACAAATAGAGACCCTCCTTACCCACATCTTTTCCCTAAATGTCTTTATAGAAGTAACATTTAGCCTGGGGGGTTGTGACTGCAATTTTGGATCTTCTCTCAAAGAGACCTTTGCCATGGCCTCCTTTGGGATTTTCTCTTTTTTTGGTGTTATTTCTTGTTTATAAAATGGTCTTTTATAGAGAAAGCCAAGGACACAGGCCAGCAGCAGGACAAAGATACCTATATAAACTAGATATATCTTTGGTTTTTTTGATTTTTTTGCAATAAAAGGGGTAATATAAGGTATATCCCCTTGTTCTTGTTCGTATTGTCTTATAATCTCCTTTGCATTTAGACCTAAATAGTCTGCATAGATATGCAAATAACCCTTTGTATATGTAGAACCTGGTAGATCCCTCCACCTTCCATCTTCAATGGCCATAAGATAACGCAGTGAGATCTTTGTATCCCTAGAGGCCTCCTCTATAGGGATCTCTTTTCCTTCCCTTACCTGTTTTAATAGCGTTCCTATAGTCATTTATATATATTCTTCTACATATGACCTCGTATTAAATACATTTAACCTTTCAAAGAGGAATTCAAACCTCTTTTCTAATGCATCGAGGATTTTCTTCTTTATCTCTTGAGGAAGTGTCCATAGCCTTTGTTTGAATGGACCAAATGCCCTCTTTCTCATTTTGTAAATAAATTGTTCCTCTGTTACTCCTTTCCAGCTATCCTTAAACTCCTCTTTTAGGTATTCATACATCTCGTCTCTAAGGTCTTTTGGTAAATTGTCATAAATTATATTTTGAAATCCTGTGGCCAGGTGTATCTCGGATGTGCCTACCTTTGGGAATCTATCAAAAAGCTCATCAGGGAGTGTTGAGGCACCGTGTTGGACTGCCCCTGATAGCCCATATCTCTCTCTTGCTACCCTTGAAATATTTTTTAGTACCTCAAAATCAAGTCTAACATTGGCCAAACGCCCATCTGGAAGGGGAATGCCACCATGGGCCGTCCCTGTCTGGACACTTATCTTGCTTATGCCTGGTAGATCCTTGCCCATTCTACTCAATGTTTTTAGATAACCTTGCATAAAGGCATCAAATTCCTCTACTGTAGAGTTTTTCCCACCAATGTGGCCAATTTCTCCCCCTACAGATATTGTAATACCATTTGGCTCAATCTCCCTAATAAATGCTGTAAGCCTAGCTGTATTCTCATAATTTTCCCTTTGTTGTTCAATGAGTGTAGGCCTGGAATAGTCTACCAAAGTAGATGCATCTATATCTATGTTATAAAAACCAGAATCAATGGCCTCCTTTGTCAAATCCTTAATGGCCTTGAGCTCTGCCTCAGGGTCTTCTGTATACCTTTTTTGATCAAACTGGAAGTGGTCCCCCTGAATGAATAAAGGGCCTCTGTAGCCCTCCTTTATGGCCGCTGCCAGGATGGCAGTTGCATATTCGCTGGGCCTTTGATGGGTATAGACCATCTCTGACCTTGCTATCTCAAATATGAATGCACCTATGTTCTTATCTAGGGCAATCTTAAATACCCTCCTTGCTATATCATATGTCATCCCCCTTATATTTATAGCAGGGACAGTAAATCCACCAACCTCCCCCCTCCCTATGGCCATATATAGATTGTGGATAGAGGCAGGTATAATCTTAAGTACTTTAGCAATATCTCTAATTGAGGACATTGCCTCTTCCTTTAGCTGCCTTTCTTCACTGAAAACCGCTGTATAGATGAGATTGTCTATAACATCCCCCCTTAGCCCTTCCTCATCCATCTCTACTTTTTTAAGGGCATTGTTTAATTCATCTATATTTTTATACATTTTATAGCCCCAGTTGTCCTGAAATACCCTGCATGGCCCTTAGGGCAATATCAATAAATTCCTCTAAGGATAGGCCCAGTTCACTGCATGTCTTTATCTGTTCTCTGTTTGCCCCTTTGGCGAATGCCTTTTCCTTAAATCTCCTAAGTACAAATGCTGTATCTATCTTTGATAGTCTCTTCTCTGGTGTTATAAGTGCACAAGCAACAATTAGGCCAGTAAGTGGGTCTACGGCATAGAGTGCCTTATCCAACTTGCTATTTCTAGGTAGGTTGTGTATAGGATTGTGTACCTTTACAGCATAGATGATATCCTCTGAAAGCCCCATATTCTCTAGTATTTCTGCACCTATAAGGCTGTGCTCCTCTGGCCTATCCTTTGTCTCTTCATAATCAATATCATGCAACAGGCCTACAATGCCCCACTTTTCTACATCCTCCCCAAGCCTTTCTGCCAATGCCCTCATTACTGCCTCTGTAGCAAGCATGTGCTTTATAAGATTTTTATTCTTTACCCTCTTTTTTAGCTCCTTAAAGAGTTTTTCCCTGTCCATAGTTGATACTATAACACAAACATCATTTCATTTAAACAATTAAACTGCCAATAACATCATTAATGTTTTTAAATTCATTATCTTTTAAGTAGGACTTAATACCCTCAAGCACCTCCACACTCACCTTGGGGTTTATAAAATTGGCAGTCCCTATTTGCACTGCCTTTGCCCCTACAATGAGGTATTCTAGTGCATCCTGGGCTGTAAAAATCCCACCTATCCCAACTGTTGGGATATTTAATGTCCTTACTATATCCCAAACCATCTTTAGCGAGATTGGCTTTAGGCAAGGGCCAGAGAGGCCACCTGTAATGTTAGAGAGCCTGGGGCGCCTTGTATTTACATCTACTGCCATGGCAGGAAATGTATTTATAAGAGAGACACCATCTGCACCACAGTTTATGACCTCTCTAGCTATTGCCACAATATCTGTAACCTCTGGGGTAAGCTTTACAATGATTGGGAGGTCTGTAACATTACGGACTGCCTTGGTTACTTTGGCTGCCAGTCTTTTGTCCTTTCCAAACACCAAGCCATCTTTTATATTTGGGCAGGAAATATTTAATTCTAACGCATCTACCCCACTTTTTTCCAATTTTTCAGCCAAAAGGGCATATTCTTCTATTGAATCTCCAAAGATATTGACAATGATCTTTGTGTCAATGGTCTTTAAAAATGGCAACTTTTCCTTTAAAAATCTCTCTATACCTACATTTTCTAAACCAATGGCATTTATTAGGCCACATGGTACCTCTACCAACCTTGGGGGTGGGTTTCCAGACCTCTCCTTTAGAGAGATACCTTTGACAACAATTCCACCTAGGATGTTTAAATCCAAAAATGGGGCATATTCCCTTCCATAGCCAAATGTACCAGATGCCACCAATACAGGATTTTTTAATTTAAGGCGTCCAATCTCTACCTCTAAGTCCATATTATATCCCTTGCATCAAATACCGGCCCTTGCTCACACACCTTGAGCAGGCCCAACCTCCCCTTCACTACACACCCCAAGCATGCCCCTACCCCACATGCCATCTGACTCTCTAGGCAGACCTCCAAGGGGATATCTTCTCCCTTGGCAATGTAGGAGATAGCCCTTAGCATGGGAAATGGGCCACAGGCATATATAAAGTCTGGCCTTTTTTCTCTTAGTGCCCATTTTAGGCCATCAGTTGCCAGTCCAGTTTTGCCAATGCCTCCATCCTCTGTGTAGATGATAAGATTTTTTACTATTTTTGAGATTATTTTAATTAATTCATCATCCATTTTTTGTTTCATTCCCCAAATAACGTAAAAATTACACCCTTTTTTGATCAAGGTACTAGCCAAAAACCCTAAAGGGGCAATGCCCATCCCACCTGCTACAAGTAATACAGGTTTTTTGTTAAGGATAGAAAAACCCCTCCCCAATGGCCCCATGATATCAATTACTTTTCCTTCCTTCCAAAAAGACATAATCTTTGTGCCCCTTCCCACTATTTTATAGAAGATGCTAATCTTATCTCCATTTTTTTGAAAGATAGAAAAGGGGCGCCTAAGAAGGGGATCATATGAGGAGGATACCCTTATCATAACAAATTGCCCTGGCCTTGCAATTGAGGCCATCTCTGATCTTATTTCCAGGATGCAGAAGTCCCCAAAGCAACGATGAGCCATAATAGTAGCTTTATCTAAAAGCATCTAAGGTTTTAAGTCTTTTTAAATGCCTTACTGCCTCTCTTAGAGAAGAAATTAATCTTTGTATTCTTTCTGGGTCATATCGGGGCATTTCCTATCTCTTTTAGATATTTGTTTCTAAAGTGTGCTATATCGAAATAACTCTTAAAAACCCAGCTTTCAAAGCCTGCCCACAAAGAAGGCAATTTATCGACTATAATTAACCTTTCCTTAATCACTTGATATAAAAAATAAATAGGTGCTCTGTTGATGATCCTCACATCTACTTTCAAATTAAGTTGTTGTTTTAATTCTTCCTCCCATGTGTATTCCAAATCAGAAGCTGAAGAAAGGGCATTCCCTTTGACAAAAATGCCTATATCTATATCATGAAAATCCTTCTTTTGAGCAAATGAACCATAAATATAGGCAAAAATAATCTCAGGTTGCTGGGTCAGATAGGCACAAATGGTTCTTATAATTGCCTCTTGTTCCGTTTTCATCCTAGCAGGTGGGGCACCCTTTGGTAGGGCACTTTAATGCCTCAAAGGCCAAAAATATCCTCTTTTCCTTCTCTATTTTTTCCTCTGGAAATGGGATAAAGGGAATCCTTTCTAAATTTTCTACAATTCTTTCCCTCTCTGGAATGGCCTCAAGCCCCTCACCTATTACCTTTCCTGTGATTGTATCTAAAAGCTCTGTCCTCCACCAGCTAGTCAATACAGTGAAGGGAATTTGGTAATTTTCAAGCAATCTTGCACAGGCCAATGCCAACCTCTCCCTTGTTACCAGTGAGCCAGAGGTACACTTTATGAGTACAACCCTTTTTTCATTAATCTTTATGATAAAGTCAATTTCTACTGTTCCAGTGAATTTTTCAATAGACACTGTTAGATTTATGTCCCTTTCTATATCTTCATTGTTGTAACCCTTATCATTGATTAAAACCCTTTCTACCCTTCTCTTGTGTTCTTTCAACTCCTTATCGGGTTCCTCTCTTGCAATAATAAGATCGGACAACCTAAACTCCTTAAGTCTTTTTTCTTATTTTATCTAATTAAAACAGCCAATACAAGGGCCCAAATAGAGGCATTTGGAATTAAAGATGGCATTTGAACCAAAGATTTTGGGTTTTTGTGTAATTGGTGTTGAGGGTAATAAACTCAATCCTCCACATACCTTAGCATCATCATACCCCAGACAAAGAATAGGATATTTGGTAGCCAGGCAGCCAAGAGTGGATGTAGATCCCCACCCTTTCCTAGGGCCAAGGTCAATGCCTGCATTACCCAGAAAATAAGGGAAATTAACAGACCAAGGCCAATTGTATGCATAATTTTTGTCTCTTTTAGCCCAAAAGGGATAGCCAAAATGATCATTAAAAAAGGGGAAAAAGGTATTGCTGTCTTTTTCCACATCTCTACCTCAAAGGCTGTAGCGTCATATCCCTTGGCCTTTAAACTATCTATATAGTGCCTGAGTCTAAAGTAGTTTAGACATTCATAATCCTTTTTTATAAACTGAAAATCGCTTGGTTTCTCTGGTAAAGGAATAATTTTAGAGGTGAATTGATTTACTTCCAAGATCCCATTTTCTCTTAGTATTTGCTCTGTTACTTGATAGAGGGTCCATTTTCCACTGCCCCAGCATGCCTTATAGGCATTGATCCTCTTTTTTATCCTAAAGTTTTTATCAAAATAATAGATGTTGATGCCCCACATAATATTTTTTTTAAAATCTATTGCCTCAATCTGATAGATCATATTTTTGCTCTTTAGCCACACCTTCTCTTGCATATAACCACCAGGTGATCCTTTCTTTTCTACCTTACACCGCCAGATAGCCTGTGCCTTACCTAGTGTCTTTGGCAAGATGGTTTCATTAAAAAGGAATAGGGAAAAAGATATAGTAATGCCAAAGACAATTAGAGGGGCAATGATGCGATAAGGGCTAATACCACATGCCTTAAAGGCAACAAATTCGTTATTTTTTCTAAGTAGGGTCAGAGCAATAAGGGTTGAAAGAAGGCAGACTGCTGGAAATATCTGGTTTAATACAGATGGTAGATTAAGCAAAAAATAAGAAATAATAGTACCAAATGGTACATTTGCCTTAAAAAAATTGTCTATTTTCTCAAAGAAGTCAAAGATTAGATAGATGGATAAAAATATGATTAAAATTAATGCCAAAATGAATAGAAATTGGGATAAGATATATCTGTCTATAAGTTTAATGTTTACCCATCTATTCATGCAGCAGTCGCCTAAAGAAATAAAAAATAGCTATCAGCAAACCTATATTTGGCAGCCAAGGCCCAATCTGTGGTGGTAGGATATTGGCCTTTCCTAGACTAATAGCTGCAGAAAAACAGATTTGGTAGAGGATAAAGAAAAAGATTGCCAATATTATACCGCCGGATGGTATCCTTTTAAATTGTATCAGGCCTAGACATGCCCCTAATATGGGAAAGATAAAGGCTGCAAAGGGAAGGGAAAGCTTTCGATTTAAGGCCAATATCAGTGCTGTTTTGTCTCCCTCATTTTTCTTTATCCTTTTCCACAGTTGCCATGGTGTATATTCCTTTGGATTTTTTCTCCTTCTTCCCGTATTTTTTGGAAAATTAAAGGAAAAATTGTAAGTTTCAAAGCTTAGTATACCAAATTGATTGTCCCTCTTATCCTGTAGGATATAGCCTCTTTTTAAATTAAATACAAAATTTAATTTGCCTTTAGAGATATAGCCTGATTGGGCGATGATAGTCTTTTCATCTTGACTATTATACAAAAAAACCCCTTCAAGCAGACCATCATCTTTTATATTTTCTACATAGACTATAAGCCTTGGGAGACGATTATAAAATATGCCTGGTTTTATGGCCATTTCTACATCTTTCCTTACCAGATGGAAGATTAAATCCCTTGCTGCCCCACTGCCTAAAGGGATGCCAAATGAGGTAATAAATAGGGTAAAAACCATACATACAAAACCAAAAAAGATAACTGGGGGAAAGAGCCTAATGGGATTTATACCAGATGCCTTAAGGGCAATGTACTCCTTATCATGGGACATACGTAGGGTGGTAAGCAGTGGAGACATGAATGCTACTGTAGGGATAATTATCGATAGGAAATAGGGGATTGTATAAAGGAGTAGTTTTAAGATAACTATGATGCCTACATGATGAGTTACCATCAGCCTTGCTATTTCAAACATCTTACCTATAAGGAAGAGAAAGATAAATACTAGAAGGCCAATAAAAAAGATAGAAAAGACTTCCTTAATTAAGTAATATGAGATAAGTGAGTGGCGAAAAGGCATTACTTATTATACATTTTTTTGCCAATTGACAACTATAAACAGGCAGGGTAATGTTTGAATATGGCTAATATATTAACTATTGCAGGGCTTGATCCTAGTGGTGGTGCTGGCATTGCTGCAGATCTAAAGGTCATTACACTCTTGGGAGAGGTTGGGCTCACAGTACCTACTGCATTGACTGTTCAAGATAGTCAAAAGGTGTATAATATATTCCCTATCTCACCTGAGATTATTGGTAAACAATTAGATATTTTATGGAGTGATTTTCAAATAGATGCAATAAAGATAGGAATGATATACTCATCTGAGGCAATCTTTTTAATCTCACAGAAAATGAAACAATATCAGCCTAAGATCTTGGTATGTGACCCAATTATAAGGGCAAAGGATGGCTCCCTGCTTTTAAGGGACATAGAGGCCCTAAAAAGAGAAATTTTTCCCCTCTCTACAATCATTACCCCCAATATAGATGAGGCTAGTACCATTATAGGGGAAAAAATAGAGGGTGTAGAGGACATAAAAAGGGTGGCAAAGGAACTTTATAAACTAGGCCCAAATGCCATTCTTATAACAGGTGGAGACCTACCGGATAAGGCTATAGATATCCTCTATGATGGATATAAATTTTATACATTTGAGGCTACAAAAAGGGGGGAGAGGCCTGTACATGGCACAGGATGTCTATTTAGTACAGCCATAGCCACTTTTTTGGCCAAAGAAAAAGGGCTATTAGAGTCGATAGAAGAGGCAAAGAAACTTACAAAAATGGCTATAGATTTTTCACTAAATTGTGGAAAGGGAAATTTAATTGGCAATCCCTATGCCTATGTAGCCAATGAGGCAGAGCGCTACCTTGTAATTAAAGAATTAAAAGAGGCATATCACCTCCTTCAATCAGAAGGCATGGGGAGGTTTATTCCTGAGGTAAGGAGTAATTTGGTCTATGCACTGCCCTATGCAACCAGTCATAAAGAAGTAGCTGGCTTTCCAGGGAGACTGACGGTAGTAGGTGGGAGGATAGTAGCATTTTCTTTACCAGATTTTGGGGTATCTAGACATATGGCCAGTGTAGTATTAAAGGTCATGGGTTTTGACCCTAGCTATCGTTCGGCCATGAATATAAAATATGAAGAAGAGACCATTAAGGCAGCAAAAAAACTAGGTTATAATGTAATAGAGGTCAAAAGGGGAGAGGAATTACCCAGGTTTAAAGAGATAGAAGGGTACTCCTTGCCCTTTCTTACAGAAAGGGCTATATCTATGACTAAAATTGTACCAGATATGATCTATGACCTTGGAGATATGGGCAAGGAGCCTATGATTAGAATAATAGGAAGGACGCCAAAGGAGGTAGTAAAAAAAGTTATTAATTTGCAAAGGGAGGTTAATTAGAGGTGTTTGACACACAGGTTTCATTGGCAAAAAGGGGTATAACTACACCACAGATGGAGGCAGTGGCAAAACAAGAGGGCGTTTCCATTGACAAAATAATGGAGGGTGTCTCCAAAGGGGAGATAGTTATCCCTTGCAATAAAAAGCGTAGGCTCAAAGGCCCTAGGGCGATTGGTAAAGGGCTCTTTGTAAAGGTAAATACAAATATTGGGACCTCATCAGACCATATTGAGCTCTCTGAGGAGATTGCAAAATTAAATGTGGCCTTGGAGGCAGGGACTGACACTGTTATGGATTTAAGCACAGGGGGTGACCTAGATAATATCCGTAAGACCCTAATAAAAAATACGCCTGTACCATTTGGGACAGTGCCTATTTATCAAGCAGCTATAGAAACTGCTCATACAAAGGGTGGGATTGTAAAGATGACAGTTGAGGACATATTTAATGTCATTGAAAGGCAAGCAGAGGATGGGGTGGACTTTATGACGGTCCACTGTGGTGTTACATTACAGTCATTAGAGCGTCTAAGGAAGCAGGGCAGACTTACCCACATTGTTAGCCGTGGAGGGGCATTTTTAACTACCTGGATGATATATAATGAAAAGGAGAATCCCCTTTATCAATACTATGACCGTCTCTTAGAATTGGCAAGGAAGTATGATATAACACTTAGCCTAGGGGATGGATTAAGACCAGGCTCTTTACCAGATGCCACAGACCGTGCCCAGATTGAGGAATTGATCCTGCTTGGGGAACTTACAAAAAGTGCAAGGCAAGAGGATGTTCAGGTAATGATTGAAGGGCCAGGCCATGTACCCCTAGATCAGATAGAGACCAATGTCTTGTTAGAGAAGAAGCTTTGTAATGGGGCACCATTTTATGTTCTGGGGCCACTCGTAACAGATATTGCCTCAGGTTATGACCACATTGCAGCTGCCATTGGTGGTGCAATGGCTGCATTGGCTGGTGCAGACTTTCTTTGTTATGTTACTCCAGCAGAACACTTGCGCTTGCCCACCATAGAGGATGTAAGGGAGGGAGTAATTGCTACAAAAATTGCTGCCCATGCGGCAGATCTGGCCAGAGGAAATCCCAAGGCCTGGGAGAGTGATTATAGAATGTCAAAAGCAAGAGGAGAATTGGATTGGAAGACACAAATAGAACTCTCAATTGACCCTAAAAAGGCAAGAAGTTATAGGGAGAGCCGAAGGCCAAAAATCTCTGATGTCTGCACTATGTGTGGCAAATATTGTGCTATCAAACTGGTAAAAGAGTACTTAGGCTGTGCCTAATAAAACAAATTACTTAAACATCTCTCTTAATTCCTTACCTGGTTTAAAACGTACTACCTTTGTAGCAGGAATCTTGATAGGTGCACCTGTCTGTGGGTTACGCCCCTCTCTAGCTGCCCTCTCCACTACCTTGAATGTGCCAAAGCCAGTCAGAGTAAGTTTACCTTGATCTTGAAGAATACTTTTTATCTCATTGAGAAAGGCTGTTAAAATCCTCTCTACTTCTGCTTTTTTCATATTTGCCTCATTTGCCACCCTTGAAATTAATTCTGCCTTTGTCATAGTTGCCTCCTTTTTTATTGACATTAAATTTAACCATAAATTCTCTATCATAAAAAAAACCTTTTTGCAACAAGAAAATAGCAGAAAATCTCAGGTTATTTTTTTTCTTTAACTTTACAGTCCTTATTATAGATGTTATATTATAGTTGGTATAAAATGAAAGGGAGCAAATTTTATAAATTTCTAATTTTAGGAATATTTATTAATCTAATAATATTTACAGGTATCTACTTATGGAACAGAGGTAAACAGTCTGTTAAATCCTTAATAATTAAGTCCTATTTAGAAAAGCTATCTTATACAGAAATAAAAGATGGGGTGAAAAATTGGCAATTGATTGCAGACAAGGCCATTTCCTCTGAAGACAAAATCCTTCTAAAAGGGGTAAATATAAATTTTTTTAAAAGATTTAGACTAATGGGAAATTCTGGTACATTTAATCCAAAGACCCGAGATATAAGGATCGAGGGTCAGGTAAAGCTATGGCAGGCAAATGGATACTCTTTATCTACTGACTATCTCATATATTCCCATCATTTAGGGCTCATCTTTACAGATGCACCCATAATTATCAAAGGAAAGGACATCAATCTCTCAGGTTTTGGGATGCGTTACTTTCTTAAAGAAGGAAAATTAGTCTTGTCTAAAGTGAAACTTGTATTTATGGACACAATACAATACAAGATGCAAAATTAAAAATGCAAAATTACAATTCAAAATTTAAAGTTTCTTGTGTTATATCTCTATTGATATTTCTTATTGCCCTTACGTCTGGAGCACAAACAGATTTGCCTATTTATATTCAGTCTGACTCTATGGAGGCATATCAAAAACAAAATCTGATTATCTTCAAAGGAAGTGTTATGGTTAAAAGGGGGGAAATGACAATTTATGCTGATCTGATGAAGATAAAATACAAGGAAGGGCAGATGGGAAGAGAGATTGAGCGTATTGAGGCCGAGGGCAATGTGAGGTTAGTACAAGGCAACAGGGAGGTGACAGGACAAAGGGCCATATTTTATAAAGAGAGTGAAAGTATAGTCCTATTAGGAAATCCTCAAGTAAAAGAGGGGAAAAATATTATAAAGGGGGAAAAGATTACGGCATATTTAAAAGAGGACAGGACTATAATCGAGAGTGATGTAAAGAAACGGGTGGAGGCAGTAATCTATCCCAAGACAGAAAAAAGATGAATCATTCGCTAATTGTAGAGGGTATAATGAAGGCCTATAATGGACGTAGGGTAGTAGATAATCTTAATCTGCAAGTTCATACCAACGAAGTAGTAGGCCTTTTAGGGCCAAATGGGGCTGGCAAGACAACCACCTTTTATATAATTATGGGCATTGTTAGACCAGAAAAGGGGCATATATACTTAGATGATAAGGACATTACTACCTATCCTATGCACCTTAGAGCTAGATTGGGAATAAGCTACCTACCTCAAGAGGCATCTATATTTAGAAAGATGACAGTAGAGGAAAATATTTTATCCATTTTACAGACCTTTAATCTCTCTTCTAGTGACCAACAAAGGCGTCTAACACAGTTACTTCAAGAACTAAAGCTTTCCCATCTGGCAAAGAGAAGGGCTAATACCCTATCTGGTGGTGAGAGGAGAAAGGTTGAAATTACAAGGGCTTTGGCTACCTCTCCCATATTTATGGTCTTGGATGAACCATTTGCAGGGATCGACCCCATTGCTGTAGGAGAAATAAAGCAAATAATATTGGGATTAAAATTAAGAGGAATGGGGGTTTTGATTTCAGACCACAATGTGAGGGAAACCTTAGAGGTATGTGATAGGGCGTATATTCTAAATGAAGGTAAGGTAATAGAGACAGGAGGCCCAGAAGATATTGTCAATAGCCACTTGGTCAGACAATTTTATTTAGGTAAGGACTTTAGGCTTTAAAATGGAAATAAAACAACACTTACGTCTTACCCAACAATTGGTTATGACCCCCCAACTGCAACAAGCGATAAAACTGCTTCAATTGTCTCAGTTAGAATTAATAAATGTTATAAAGCAGGAATTAGAGACAAACCCCCTTTTGGAAGAGGTCAAAGAGGATAATGGCCAAGAAATACTTAAAAATCTTGAAGAAGAACAAGGCCTGTCAGAATTTGATTGGGAGAACTATTTAAATGACTTTAATTTAAAAGAGTCTGGTTTAGAAATAGAGAAAAGAGAAGAAGATACAGCCTCTTGGGAAAACTTTGTCAGCAAGTCTCCATCTCTGACAGATTACCTTTTATGGCAATTAAATCTCTCAGATTTGACAGAAAGAGAGAGAAAGCTAGGTGAGATTATCATTGGAAATTTAGACAACAATGGTTATCTAAAGGCCTCCATAGAGGATTTGGCCAAGCAAGCCAATGTTGATAAAGAACAGGCAGCACAGATATTGTATAAGATTCAACAATTTGACCCTATAGGTGTCGCGGCAAGGGACCTAAAGGAGTGCCTCCTACTGCAAGTAAGGCATCTAGGTATTGACAATCCAGTGGTAGAAAAGATTATCAAACACCATTTGCATCGATTAGGAAAAAAAGATTTAAAGGGAATCGCCAGAATATTAAAAGTACCTATTGAAGGAGTAAAAGAGGCAGTAAAGATAATCTTAAGTTTGGAACCAAAGCCAGGGCGCCTCTATAGTGACGAGACCCCTATCTATATTATTCCTGATGTCTATGTCTACAAAATGGATAATGATTTTGTTGTAGTACTCAATGAAGAAAAGCTACCCCAATTGCGGATCAATGATTATTACAGAGTCTTGGCAAAGGATAATGACTTACCAAGCAGTGTAAGGGAATTTATTCAAAATAAGTTTAGGGCAGCCATCTGGTTGATCAAAAGCATTAGACAGCGCCAGAAGACCCTATACCAGGTAGCCTGTAGTATATTTAAATTTCAAAGGGAATTTTTGGACAAGGGCGTTAGTTATTTAAGGCCACTAATCCTTAAAGATGTGGCTGAGGATCTAGGGCTTCATGAATCTACAGTTAGCCGTGTAACAAGCAATAAATATGCCCAAACCCCACATGGTCTATTTGAGTTGAAATTTTTCTTTAATCCTGGAATCAATGCAGGCCAAAATAGTGTTGCATCTGCTAGTGTAAAGGAAAATATTAGAGAAATTATAGAGGCAGAGGATCCAAGGGCACCATATAGTGATAAAGAGATAGTTGCCTTACTCTATAAGAGGGGGATAAAGATTGCTAGAAGGACAGTAAGCAAGTATAGAGAGAGTATGGGAATTTTACCATCCAACCAAAGAAGAAAAATAATTTAGTGGAGGTTTTATGAACATATCTGTAACTTTTCGTAACATTAGGCCTTCAGAGAATATAAAGAATTATGCAGAAAAAAAGATAAATAAATTGACACGATACGCAGGAAACAATATAGATGTCAAAATAGTGTTCTCTGCAGAGAAATTCAGGCACATTATAGAGTTGAGTCTTATAATTGATGGTCATAAAATCTATGGGAGAGAGGAATCAGAGGATATGTATATGGGCATAGATATGGTGGTGGATAAGATAAAACGCCAGATCAAAAAATATAAAGAAAAATGAAATTGATAGTAATTACCGGACTTTCTGGCTCTGGTAAAAGCACTGCCTTAAGGGCCTTTGAAGACATGGGCTTTTTCTGTGTAGACAATCTGCCTATTCGTTTATTTCCCAAGTTTCTTGAACTTAGTAGCGAAAATTCTGAGGTAAATAAGATAGCAACCGTAATGGATGCCAGGGAAAAGGAATTCCTCATCTCCTATGAAAAGGTATTTGAGGAAGTCCATGCCCAGGGTTACAAAATAGAAATATTGTTTTTGGAGGCCTCTGATGAGGTCTTGGTAAGAAGATTTAAGGAGACCAGACGTAGGCATCCACTGGCAAAGGATGGAACTATCTTAGAAGGTATTGCAAAGGAGAGGGCATGCCTTTCTGATATTAAAAAGATGGCCACAAAGGTAGTAGATACAAGTTTTTTTAGTATTCATGATCTAAGACAGTGGGTAAAGAGTAATTACTCCTCTACCTTGACATCAGAACAACTAAGTATTAACTTGATCTCTTTTGGTTTTAAATATGGTTTGCCCTATGAAGCAGATATTATTATGGATGTAAGATTTTTACCAAATCCATATTTTGTACCAGGGCTTAAGGGACTAGATGGGAGGGATGAGCGTGTAGTTAACTATATAAAGAAGTGGAAGGAAACAGGTGTCTTTTTAGAAAAATTTTTGGATTTAATTTACTATCTTTTACCCCTTTACTGTCGTGAAGGAAAGACCTATTTAAATATAGGCATAGGATGTACTGGGGGGAGGCATCGTTCAGTGGTGATTGCCAATATATTGAAAGAATATTTAAGTAAGAAAATGAATTATAGAATCTCTATCAACTATAGAGATATTGAGGCAGGATAAATGGTAGGGATTGTTTTAGTAGCCCATTATGGTTTGGCTAGTGCACTTCTAGAGGCGGCTACCTTTATCAATGGGCAAATCCAAGGGATAAAAGGCATTAGTGTAGAGAACATGGAGATTTCTGAATTGAGAAAGAGGATTGCTGAGGCAGTGAAGGAGGTTGATCAAGGGAAAGGGGTATTGATCTTGACAGATATGTTTGGCGGTACACCTTCAAATTTAAGCTTTTCTTTTTTGCAGGAAGGAAAGGTAGAGGTAGTTACAGGTGTTAATCTTCCCATGGTGCTTGGCATTATCAACAAACGAAATGAAGCCAACTTGGAGACATTAGCTCAATATGCAAAGGAAAAGGGGCTAAATTCCATAGTTCGAGCCAGTGAGGTTTTAAAGGGATAATGTGGCTGGTAACCCCAGCCATAAAGGCGGATTTAAACAAAATAGTAGAGATAGAGAGAGAATGTTTTTCTTCTCCCTGGAGTTATCAGGCCTTTTTACAGGAATTAAAGCACAATTATAGTTACCTTTGGGTAGCTAAAGATGTTAGATTTGAGATAGTAGGTTTTATTTGTTTTTGGCTTATTTATGAAGAGGCACACATACTGAATATTGCTGTAAAAAAGGCATTTAGAGGTAAAGGGATTGGTAGTCTTTTGATAAAAAAGATGATTTCATTTGTCAAAAAAAGGGGAGCAAAATGGATCCGTTTAGAGGTTCGGGTTACTAATAAAGGTGCGATTTCTTTTTATGAAAAGCTTGGGTTTGAACGTGTAATTGTACGTCCTCGTTATTATTTTGATACTGGGGAAGATGCCTTGGTCATGGAATTAGAATTATAAATAATGGAGGAAAAAATGGCAAAGCAGAAAGTGGAGATGGGCCAGATGAAAGAACAAGAGATGATGGTAAGGGAAGCACTAAAAAAGATAAAGAATAAGGTTATGATATTGAGTGGAAAAGGAGGTGTGGGAAAGAGTACAGTATCTGTATGCCTTGCTACAGATTTGGCAAACCGTGGTTACAAGACAGGCATCTTGGACGTAGATTTACATGGGCCAAGTGTACCTAGGATGTTAGGCATTAGTGGTCTGTTGGATATTGATTCTGAAAAACACCTCATTCCAAAGACAGTAATGAAAAATCTATCTGTGGTCTCTATTGAATACCTATTAGCAGATAAGAATCAGGCAGTTATCTGGAGGGGCCCATTAAAGCACTCGGCCATTGCCCAATTCATTGGGCAGGTGACATGGGGTGAATTGGACTACCTAGTAATTGATTCACCACCTGGCACAGGTGATGAACCGCTTTCTGTAGCACAGCTCATCCCAGATGCAAAAGGGGTAATAGTAACACAGCCCCAAGAGATATCACTTGCTGATGTAAGGAAGTGTATTACATTTTGTAAACATGTAGAGATGGAGCCTATAGGGATTATAGAGAATATGAGTGGGATTATCTGCCCACATTGTGGAAAAAAATTTCATATATTTAAGTCTGGTGGGGGTGAAAAAATAGCCCTTATTACAGGTCTACCATTTTTGGGTACACTGAACTTTGACCCAGATTTAGTAGATGCAGCCGATAAAGGCAAATTGGTCTCATATATGTCTGATGAAAAGAGGCCATATAATCAGGACTTTAAAAAGATTACAGACAACGTGATTAAGAGGGTAGAAGAGACAAGGGTTGAGCCTATCTCTGTAGAAGAGATAAGGAGAAGGCGTTGGATAAGGGTGGCTATTCCCTTGTTCAAAGATAAGGTTGCCCCAATCTTACCGCAGGCAGATGAGATAGCTGTATTCCATGTAATAGAAGGGAGGATTGAGGAATCCGCTAGATTGAGACCCGAGGGAAAGCATACCATAACCCCTGCAGATATTAGTCAATTAAAGGTAAACCTGGTTATTCTAAAAGACATAAAGGAAAAGGCAAAGTATGTCTTTAATAGATATAAAATTGGGGTAGTCTCAAATGCCCCTGATCTTCCGCCAGAGAAATTGATTGAAGAATTTTTAGCAGGTCGTTTAGGAGGTGATTAAGATGAGGATTGCTATTCCCGTCTGTGGAGGTACACTCTGCCCCCATTTTGGGCGTGCAGAGGAATTTGCCATTATAGATGTGATTGATGATAAAGTAACAGATGTAAATTACCTTACACCCCCACCCCATGAGCCTGGTGTGTTGCCTGCCTGGATGCATGAGCTTGGTGTAGATGTCATCATCTGTAGTGGCATGGGACCAAGGGCACAGGCATTCTTTAACCAATATGGAATTAAGGTAATAATTGGTGCCCCTGTATTGCCAGTAGAAAAGGCAATAAGTCAGTATTTGGCAGGTGCTCTGCCTACAGGGGAGAATATTTGTGAACATCATTAAAAGAGATTAAAAGGAGGATGAAATGCCAAATGGAAAGGGCAGAGGTCAAGGTCGAGGTATGGGAGGAGGAAGAGGCATGGGACGTGGTCGAGGTATGGGTGGTGGTCGTGGAGCAGGTCCAGGTGGAAATTGTATTTGCCCAAATTGTGGGCAAAGAGTACCACATCAGGCTGGTATACCATGTGTTCAAATAAAGTGTCCCAATTGTGGTACTCCTATGGTGAGGGAATAAAGTGGTGAAAGAGCTAGTAATCATTAGCGGAAAAGGGGGAACAGGAAAGACAAGCCTTACTGCCTCCTTTGCAGCAATTTCAGAAAATAAGGTCCTTGCCGACACTGATGTGGATGCCCCAGATCTACACCTGATCCTGTCCCCAAGGGTCAGACATGAGGAGGAGTTTAGAGGGGGCCATAAGGCCATTATTGATAAAGAGAAGTGTATAGAATGTGACAAGTGCAGAGATCTTTGTAGATTTGGTGCAATATCAGAGGATTTTGTGATAGATGAGATAGAGTGTGAGGGCTGTGGTGTGTGTGTGCACTTTTGCCCAGTAGAGGCCATCTCCTTTCCACAAAGGATATGTGGGAAGTGGTTTATCTCTGACACAAGATTTGGGCCAATGGTTCATGCCCAGCTAGGGATAGCAGAGGAAAATTCTGGTCTTTTAGCTACATTAGTACGCAATCAGGCCAAGAGAGTAGCCCAAGAAAATGGATTGGAATTGATCCTTACAGATGGCCCTCCAGGGATTGGTTGCCCAGTAATTGCTACAGTTGCTGGGGCAAGTGCGGCAATGATAGTTACTGAACCCACAATCTCTGGCAAACACGACCTAGAAAGGGTATATGGGTTGACAAGGCACTTTCAAATCCCAGCCCTAGTCTGTATCAACAAATTTGATTTAAATGAATATATGACCGAAGAGATAGAAAAATTTTGCAGGTCTCAAAAAATTCCACTAGTAGGAAAGATCCCATTTGATCCCAAAATTACCAAGGCAATAGTCAATGGAAAGGCTATAGTAGAATATCCAGACGAGGCTGTCTCTAAGACTATTGTTGAGATCTGGCATAATACTTATAATTTCTTAAAGTCTATACAATGAAAGAAAAATTAGTTTTTGATTTTGAAGATTTAAAATGGGCAAGGAAGATTTTAGGCCTGCCTATGCAGGCCACACAACAAGAGATTAAGAGGGCATATTACCATAAGGCCAGACAATATCACCCAGATAGGTGTAAGGATCAGGAAGAGGCCCATAAAAAGATGACAGAGATTAATCGTGCCTATGAGATAATCTTAAGTTATTGTCGTAATTACTGTTATAGCTTTGATCTAAAGGCATTTAAGAGGAGTACCATTGGCTCACACATGTGGTGGTTTGACAGATTTGGAAAAGACCCTATTTGGGGTAATGAGGTAGAGTAAAAATAGACTGGACTTTTAAAAGGAAAATTATTAATTAAATATAGCTAAATGGTCATTGGGAGGTGTTGCGATGCCAACCTACACTTATCGGTGTCATCAATGCGGTCATCTATTTGAAGTCTGGCAGAAGATTACAGATGAACCTATTACTATGTGCCCTAAGTGTGGTGGTCCTGTAAAAAAGGTAATTACTTCAAGTATGGGTTTTATCCTAAAAGGTAGTGGTTTTTATGCTACTGATTACAAAAACCCAAAAAAGAAATCAGATAAATCAGATAATGAGTGTTGTGGTAAAACACATCCCTGTGACCACCCAAAGAGATGTTGTGAGAAATAGTTAAGTAGTGTGAAATGCCCCTTTTGTGGTGCCTTAAATAATCGGGTAATAGACTCTCGTTTGTCCAAAGAGGGCACAGCTATCCGCAGGAGGCGCCAATGTCTCAGTTGTGGTCGTCGTTTTACTACCTATGAGCATGTAGAGGAAATAAGCTTAATGGTCATTAAAAAGGATGGACGACGGGAGCCATTTAACCGCCAGAAGATCTTAGATGGGATAAAAAAGGCATGTCAAAAAAGACCTATAAGTATAAACAAGATTGAGTCCTTTATCGATGAATTGGAGCAAGGTTACCAGGAGAGTGGACTTAAGGAGATACCTACCTCAGACATTGGAGAAAAGGTGGTGAGGAAATTGCAGGAATGGGACAAGGTAGCCTATGTGAGGTTTGCCTCTGTATATAAAGATTTTAAAGATGTAAGTGAGTTTATGCGGGAATTAAAAGAGTTACTTTCTCATAAGGATGAGAAATAAGGAATTTTATATGAAACGTGCTATAAGGTTGGCCAAGAGGGGCCAAGGCAGGACGTCCCCAAATCCATTAGTGGGGGCAGTAATAGTAAAAGATGGAAGGATCATCTCTGAGGGCTACCATAAAAAGGCAGGCATGCCCCATGCAGAGATAGAGGCACTCAGGGCAGCAGGAGAAGGGGCAAAGGGGGCAGACCTGTATGTCAATTTGGAACCATGCAACCACTTTGGAAGGACCCCACCTTGTACTAAGGCTATCATTGAGGCAGGTATAAGTAGGGTATTTGTAGGAATGCGTGATCCAAATCCCCATGTGAAAGGGGGTGGCATTGAGTGTCTAAACTCACATGGCATCAAAGTGGAGGTGGGGATCTTAGAAGAGGAGTGTAGGCGGCTAAATGAGGTATTTATCAAATATATTACAAAAAATATCCCATTTGTGATATTAAAACTAGCGGCCTCCTTAGATGGTAAAATTGCCTTAGCAAATGGTGAGTCTAAGTGGATTACAAATGAACAGTCAAGGAGGTTTGTACATCGTCTGCGTGATAGGGTAGATGCGGTCTTGGTAGGTATTGGTACAGTTCTAAAAGACGATCCTATACTGACTGCCCGCCTACCAGGTACCAAAGACCCCATAAGGGTTATATTGGATACCCATTTACGCATCCCCCTAACTGCTAGGGTCTTAAACCTTGAATCAGCCGCTAAGACAATTATCGTTACAGGCCCTGAGGCATCTGTAGAAAAGATAAAAAAGATTGAAAAAAGGGGTGGATATGTTATTCAGACCAAGATAAAAAATGGTTTAATAGATTTAAATGAATTGTTGTTAAAACTAGGGAAAATGGAGATTACTTCAATCTTAGTAGAAGGTGGATCAAAAGTAGCAGCCTCATTTCTTAAAGAAAAATTGGTAGATAAATTTTATTTTTTTTATGCACCCAAGATTATTGGGGGAAATCACAGTATTTCAATGATTGGTGGAAATGATATAGCCTCTATGAAAGAGGCAATCCCCTTAAGGGAGGTCAAATTACGCCGTTTTGGTGAAGATATCCTTGCTACAGGCTATGTTAACTTTTCTTGACAAATATTATAAAATAGTTTAAAAATTCCTTATGAAAGGAGGTGAGAAGGATGAAAAAGGGCTTTGTTTTGGTATTGGCTATGGCATTTGTCTTGGTCTTTGCATTCCAGGCCTTGGCAAAGACTGTGGAGGGAAAGGTAACTGCCATTGATAAGGCCGCTAAGACAATTACAGTAAAGGACGTTAACCTTTATGCAGGAAATGTAGATTTGAGTGAAATTGCAGTTGGTGACACAGTAGAGGCTACCTATAAGGTAGAAGGGGGAAAGAATATCTTGGAGTCTATTACCAAGTCTGGCGAAGAAGAATTCATCCCAATGGAGGGTTGTTAATTTAAAAAATTATTTAACTTGAGAATTCCTGTGGCTTGCTAAGGGTTACCCTATGTAGTAATCTTGTCATGTGGTCAAGGAGGAAGGGAGAGGGTAAAGAGAGAAATTGAGGCAGCTGAGATTATTTGAATACCCTGCGGCTTGCCGCAGGGTATTCATTAAATTTTAATATTTTACTTGATATCAACCTTTTTTGAGACCTTCTTCCACAAGTAAAAGGCCTTTGTAATTTTCTCACCATCCCAGAGTATTCCCTTTTTTTCACCAAAGGGCAAATACCAGAGTTCTACATCAATATCCATCTCTTTTGCTAAAAGCCTTTTAACAACTTTTCGCCCTTTTTTCACTTCTTCATAAAATGGAATTATAAAAGTTTCTGTTCTTCTGTTAAGAGGTAGGAGGCTGAGATTACGGATTAGTCCAGATTTTTCATATGGCCCTCGGCCCATTTTATAACCCCTGCCAAATCTAGCAGGAACAGGCATAAAACTTCTTGAGTATCTTTTGATTACCTTTCCATCAGGGGTCTTTGCGGTCACTTCCAGGACCACCCTAGCAGGGCTTGCTCAGCCATCTGGAAAATTGTGACCCGCTTTATTAGTCATTTTTACTTCAACCATTGCTAATTTATGCGCTGGATAGCTAGCAACATCAACATCCATCTCCACAGCGGCCTTTGCCATATCAATATCCCGGTAAGCAGGCATTAAATGACCTTTATGAAACTTTTTCATATGACAACTTTGGCAAGTTTCACTACCACCTCTACTAATATAATTAAAAAGATAGCTTCCATATGCTGATGCACATTGTGATGGATTATCAAACTCAAAGTTTGGCCCAAGGCCATGACATTGTCCACAGAGAATTGACTCACCCATAATGGGGTTCTTTTTTACACGGGTATAAACCTCATCTTCATGTTCCTCTACATCTCTTGTTCCATAAAGAACACCCTTTTCTTTTTCTGGATATCCATCAACCCACTTGTGAACAATAGCATTCCTTCGATGGCAAATTAGACAGTTAATGTTAAGCTTGCTAAGTATTTCTCTCTTCTTATGAAAGTCAGCTTTGGTTCTTACTTTCATAAATGCTATTTTAATAATTTCCTGGATAACACTATCTTCAGCTTCCGCAAGTTGTGGCAAATGGCACTTAGCACACATCATAAAATGCTTCACTTTTACATCCTTAGATTTTTTTACTCCAGAATATGGCCATGTCATCAAACCTTTTGTAATAGTAGTTACAATGGTAGCAGCTGTCCTGCCGGTTCCAAAAAGGGAGCGTGAATGCATGGACTTCTCCCATTGTTCATAGATCTCTTCATGACATTCCTTACAGGAACTGCAATCATACCTTGCTGCTAGTTCATCTATACTCTTTGCCTTTTTTGTTTCTGCATTTATAGGTTGACACAAAAGTGGCAATACAAAACAGATAAATACAAGAAAAAATTTTAAAAACCTCATAATCCCTCCTTTAAAAAATTCAAATCAAAATCAGTTAAAGTATAAATAAATGTGATTATTTTGTCAAGCAAAATTTAGGCCAAGGTGGACTCTTTTAAGCAGCTTTGCAATTTATTCTATTGCGTATTATAATCTGTAGCATGAATGAGTTGGACAAACTCCTTATCAAGGTAAATAGGCAATTTGAGACCTGCTTTGAGACAATAAAGGTAGCTGGCAAGGAACTAAAATTTCTGCAAATTGCAAATATGAAAGAATATATTGAAAAGGTGACTGAGTCTAATAAGATTGAACTTCCCTATTGGGCAAAGATATGGGAGGGCTCTATTGTACTGGCCTATCTTATTTCCAAAAGAGAACTCCATAATGGTGAATGTCTAGAGATAGGGGCAGGCATTGGTGTAGCAGGTCTGTTTGCGGCTGCATTTGGTTATGAGGTCACAATTACAGATATTGATGAATATGCCTTACTCTTTGCAAGGATAAGTGCCATTAAAAACGGGCTGGATGTAAATATAAAAAGGGTAGATTTTACCAAGGACAATCTGAATCATAAATATGACATCATACTTGCATCAGAAGTACTTTATAAAGAGGATACCTATGTCCCCCTTATTAATTTCTTTAAGGCTCACCTAAAGGAGGATGGCCTAATATATCTGGCAAAAAATAGAAAGATAAAGGCAGAGGGATTTTTTAATGAACTAGAAAGGGATTTCTCCTTCTCCAAAAAGGAGATTGGCCTTAGGAGTGGTGAAAACAAATATATCATCCCTGTTTATGAAATTTGGTTAAAGAGGAGGAATAGTGATTAAAGGAAAATACATAGGATTGGTTGGTGGTGGGAATATGGCTGAGGCCATTATAAAGGGATTAATTTTATCTAAGATCTGCCATCCTAATCAATTACTTATATCTGACATTCGCCCCGAAAGGCTTGATTATTTAAAGAATACTTATGGTATTGAGGTATTTAGGAAAAATGCTGAGATGGTAAGCAAATCTGACATAGTAATCTTGGCCGTAAAACCGCAGGATATAGAGACTGCTATCTCTGAATTTAGGGATGCATTAAAGGATGGGACACTAATTATTTCTATTGCTGCTGGTATAGATACAGCCTTTTTAAGACAGTGTTTGGCAAAAGAGATACCTATTATTAGGGTAATGCCAAATACTGCTGCCTTGGCCTTGGCATCTATGAGTGTAATCTCTAAAGGCCCCTATGCCACTGATAGACACTTGGAGATGGCTGAGACATTGTTTAAGGCGATTGGCGAGACACTAGTGTTGCCAGAGAAGATGATAGATGCCGTTACTGCTCTAAGCGGCAGTGGGCCTGCCTATGTCTGTCTATTTATAGAGGGATTGGCAGATGGTGGTGTAAAGATGGGGCTTTCTAGGGAAGTAGCATTGAAATTGGCCATCCAAACGGTCTTTGGGACAGGAAAGTTGCTTAAGGAGATAGGTGAGCACCCAACCATATTAAAAGAGATGGTTGCCTCCCCTGGTGGCACTACTATCTTTGGCCTCCATGCACTAGAGAATGCCGGGATAAAGGGGGCACTTATCTTGGCGGTTGAAGAGGCCACAAGACGGTCTCGGACATTGGGGAGAAGGTAATTTATACCAAATAGTATAATACCAAATGGTATAATATGAAAAATCCATTTAAGTATGGTGAAGTTGTAACTGGAGAGCACTTTTTCAATAGAGAAAGGGAAAAAGCAGAACTCATTCAAGCAATTACATCAACAATGAATGTTTTCCTCTATGCACCAAGGAGGTATGGTAAAACCTCTTTAGTGCTAGAGGTACTAAGAGAAGTTGAGAAAAAGAGGATAATCTGTGTATACCTTGACTTATTGAGGGCACCAAATAAAAGAAAATTTTTAGAGATTTATGCCCGTGAAATAGCAAAGTCAATAACTACAACAATTGATGAAACAATAACTTTTTGTAAAAGGGCCTTTAGTAGATTTGTTCCTAAGATTACATTAAAGGCGGATAAAATACCTGAGATAGAGTTTGAAATCTCCTGGAGAAGAGAGACAGAAGAAGTTGCCAGTGAGGAAGTGATAGAATTACCACAAAAAATTGCTAAGCAAAAGAAGAAAAGGATAGTAGTGGTATTTGATGAATTTCCAGAAATAGCCAATTACAATGGAAAGGAATTCGAAGGCCAATTACGTTCTTTTATTCAAAGACACAAAGATGTATGTTATATTTTCACTGGTAGTAAAAGGAGATTGCTCCTCAAAATGATTGGTGACCCCACAAGGCCTCTTTATAAATCAGGAAAGATTATGCCACTTGGAAAGATTCCACAAAAAGAATTTGAGGCATTTGTTGAGCAAAAATTTAGATTAGGAAATATAAATATTAGTAGAGAAAATTTAAAGTTTATATTTGATATAACAAAGAATCACCCCTATTATACCCAAATGCTCTGTTGGGAATTGTGGGAAAGTTGTTTCTCTAAAAGAGAGATTTTAAGAGAAGATATAGAACAAACCCTCCAAATTGTGCTTGACCATCAGGGAGAATATTTTATCACCCTCTGGAATAATTTTAGTCCACATCAAAGATTACTGCTATTGGCACTGGCTCAGGGGTCTTCAGCAAATGTCTTTTCAAAGGATTTTATTAAAAGATTTGGCTTAGGGACGGCATCATCTGTCCAGAAGTCCTTAAGGCGTTTAATAGAACTTGAAATAGTTGATAAGGTCAATGATATATACGAGATTTCTGATGTATTTTTTGAACATTGGCTAAAAGAAAGAGTAGTTTAATTAGACATTTAGATAATGTGAAGAGCGCCTGCGGCGAGTCTGGACTCGACCCATAATTAAACCCAAAAGCCAACCTACCAGCAAGACTCCAGCTCCGCTTGCAAACCACAGGCTGTCTTTTTTTCTCTCAAGCTCTTTATTTTTTTCTAAAAGGGTGACTAACTGATTTTTGAGCCTTTTATTTTCTACTTCCAATTGGTCCTTGAGCTGTTTTGTCTCAATATAGTTAGAAGACCCCGATTTCAGGTCATTATATTCTCTTTCCAATTTAGCCAACTGCCTCTCCCTTGAACGCAAAGTTACCTTTAGTTCTGAATTTGAATTTTCTAAGGTCTTTTTGGTTTTCCTAAGATTTGTCAGTTCTTCTTGCATTGCCTTTAGCTTTTTTTGAAGTTCCCTAATAATGAAGGATTTGGGAATATTTGAAGTCAGGTAACGACTCAGGACATAACCCTCCTTCCCATTTTTTAGCCGAACCTTTGTCCACGTCCCAAGATCCTCCAAGACTTCTACCTCTTCATCTGAACTTAGTATAGCCAAAATCTTATGCCGTGTAGATGTCCCACCACGCAGGGTGATTTCAAAGGAATCAGTCACATACATGGTCTTGGCCCAAACCTGGGCAATACACAATGTAAGAGTAATTATTAAAATAGAATAGATATTTCTAAGCATGAATTCCTCCTTATTAGGCTTCAGGCCTCAAATTGTTTTTTATATTACCTAGAAAAACTTCTCCCAGATAAATAAAAGTGGCCCTTTCTTTTCTTTCAACACCTTTCCCTCAATGACCTCACCGATAAAGAGGGTATGGTCGCCGGCCTCATAGGTATCTATTACCTTGCACTCAATGTAGGCCAGGGCATCCTTTATCACCGGCGAGCCATGACCAGCCTCAAAGTGTTCAATCTCGGCCAATTTATCTACCTTGCGACCGGTTTGAAAACCAAAGTGTTTGGCAAGCATAACCTGGTCTTCACTTAGGGTATTAATGGCAAAATAACCAGAATTCTTGATAAGGTGGTGGGTGTAGCGGGCAGGGGCAATGGAGACCATGACCAAAGGGGGTTTGAAAGAGACCTGAGAGACCCAAGCGGCCGTCATACCATTTTTTCGTCCTTGGGCCTGTACCGTAACAATGTACACCCCATGCACAATCGCACTTGAAATAACCTTCTGCATCCTTCAAGCCTCTTTTTTTCTTTTTTATTAACCTATCTTTCTTGGAAAAGCAATAAGTTCTATAATGACTTTATGTCTTATATCTTTATCAAAGGGGCAAGGGAGAATAATCTTAAAAATATAGATGTAGCTATACCAAAAAATAGGCTTACAGTAATTACAGGTGTAAGTGGTTCTGGAAAGTCTAGCCTTGCCTTTGATATTATTTATAAAGAAGGGCAAAGGCGCTATCTCATGGCACTCTCTATCCCAAAACAATTTCTACCAAAATTTGATAGACCAAGGGTAGAGGATGTAAGTGGAATCTCGCCTACCTTGGCATTGGGACATAGGCCAATTAGCAAAAATCCCCGCTCTACCGTGGGTACTGTTACAGAGATATATGATTTGCTGCGGATATTATTTGCACGCACTGGAAGGCCCCACTGCCCAATCTGCCAAAGGCCGATATCTTCAAAGACAACTTTAGAGATGGTAAAGGAGATAATGAATCTTCCTTTTGGCACAAAGGTCATCTTAATAGCCCCAATAAAAACAGGCTCTATTAAAGAGACATGGTTAAGGTTGCAAAGGGATGGATTCACAAAGGTAAAGATAGGGAGTGAGGTCTATGACCTAACAGAGGACGTTCCAAGGGAGGGCCCTGGCAGATTGAGTGTAATTATTGATAGACTTGTTATTAAAGATGGCATTAAGAGACGCCTTACAGATTCCATAGAACTTGCCCTAAAATTGTCTTATGGAAGGCTAAATGTAGAATTAGAGGGAAAAGAAGGCCTCTTTTTTAGCGAGAGGCCTATTTGTCCTGTATGTGATATAGAGATGCCAAAAGTCTCCCCTCAGTTATTCTCTTTTAATCACCCCCAAGGGGCCTGCCCAAAATGTAAGGGGCTAGGGGTAAAAAATGGGGAGGTATGCCCAGAATGTAAGGGGAAAAGGCTAAAAAAGGAGGCACTATTGGTCAGGATAAATGGGCTAGATATATATGAACTTTCTAGCCTCCCTGTTGAGGCACTTATATCCTTTATTTCCTCATTGCCAAAAGGGCCTGTCTCTACACCCATTATAGATGAGATTATAAAGCGCCTCAATGTATTAAAGGAGGCAGGACTTGATTATTTAAGCCTATCTAGACCTATATCTACACTTTCCTTAGGGGAGAACCAGCGCTTGCATTTGTCTATTCAGCTAAGTAATAGGCTAACAGGGCTTACATATATCCTTGATGAACCTACTATAGGGCTTCACCCAAAGGAGGTCAAAGGGCTTATCTCTTCTTTATATAGACTGCGTGATTTGGGGAATACTGTTATCGTTATAGAACATGACCCACAGCTTATACTCAGTGCAGATTATATTATTGAGCTTGGGCCAGGTGCAGGAGAGAAAGGGGGAGATATTGTATTTAGTGGAAGTCCAAAGGAATTTTTAAAAAGTAAGGCCCTAACAGCCCTATACATAAAGAGAAGGGATGTTCTGCCCATTCGGAAAAGGAGGCAACTAAAAGATTATTTAATAATGAAGGGTGTTACCACCCATAACCTAAAGGATATTACAGTAAAAGTCCCACTTTATTGTCTAACCTGCATTACAGGCGTAAGTGGGGCAGGAAAGAGTAGCCTGATAATAGATACACTTTATAGATACTTAATTGGAGAGAAGGTTGATTCGGTAAAGGAAATTTGTGGTACAGAAGATATCAAGAAGGTAATCCTTATTGACCAGGGGCCTATTGGGAAAATGCCAAACGCAAATCCAGCTACTTACACTGGTGCATTTAATTATATCCGTAGACTATTTTCAGCCCTACCAGAGGCAAGGGCCAGGGGGTATAAACCAAATAGGTTTAGCTTTAATGTAAAGGGGGGAAGGTGCGAGGTATGTCAAGGAAGTGGTGTAATCAAGGTAGAGATGGCAT
>Ga0190286_1000153_pt1 | contig 34571 bp, 39 predicted proteins | sample 48691834_MG_FD_183241 | JGI IMG/M metagenome (GOLD analysis project Ga0190286, IMG submission 183241) | Hydrothermal vent microbial mat bacterial communities from Southern Trench, Guaymas Basin, Mexico - 4869-18-3-4_MG | ecosystem: Environmental > Aquatic > Marine > Hydrothermal vents >... | reverse complement strand
GACTCTCTATTACCTTCCAGTCTTCACTCATTACTGTGTCTTGTTTTTGCATAGCCGTCCCTCCCGGAAACGGCTTATACAACAAATCAAAACCAATCGCGAGCCTTAAGTTAGCGCCTATGGGGGTGCGGGGGGACGCTTTTTTCTCGAAAAAAGAGTCCCCCCGCATCTTCTCTGCCTCTTCTCTTCTCTTCTCTTCTCTTCCCTCTTCCCTCTTCCCTCTTCCCGGCCTATTTTCCTTTGAAGATAGCGCCTAGGACTCCGCGGACGATTTGGCGGCCGATGGATCTCCCCACGCTTCGGGCTACGCTTTTTGCCATGGTTTCCAGAACGCTCTGTCGTTGGCGTCCTTTCCGCGGCCGCGGCTCTTCTGCTCTTTCCTCGGCGGCTTCCGATTCTTGTACTGCCTTTTCAGCCCTTGCGATGAGCATTTCGTATGCGGATTCACGATCTACCACGTTGTCGTATCGTCCGAGCAGAGGACTTCGGGACACTGTGGCTTGCCGTTCCTCCGGGGTGGCCGGACCCATACGCGATGAGGGAGGCCGTATCAAGGTTCGCTGGACGATTGTGGGAGTGCCCTTGCCCTCCAGGGTTGACACCAATGCCTCACCCACTCCGAGCTCAGTGATGACCTGGGCCGCTTTGTACTTGGGGTTGGGTCTGAATGTGTCGGCTGCCGCGCGAACAGCCTTTTGGTCGCGAGGAGTGAACGCTCGCAATGCGTGCTGTACGCGGTTTCCAAGCTGTCCGAGAATATCATCCGGAATATCCAGAGGATTCTGGGTGACAAAGTACAGACCGACGCCTTTGGAACGGATAAGGCGGGCCACCTGTTCCACCTTTTCCAACATGGGCTTGGGAGCGTCGTCAAAGAGCAAGTGGGCCTCGTCAAAGAAGAAGACGAACCGAGGCTTATCCTGATCGCCCACTTCGGGAAGCTCCTCAAATAGCTCGGCCATCAGCCACAGCATGAAAGTGGAGTACACCTGTGGGCTTGTCATCAGGGAATCCGCGGCCAGTACATTGATATGCCCGTAACCGTCGGAAGTGGTCCGTATGAGGTCGTGCAGGTCCAGGGCCGGCTCACCAAAGAAGCTCTCTGCCCCTTGCTGATCCAGGATCAACAATCGCCGTTGGATTGCGCCCACCGACGGCGTGCGAACCGTGCCGTACTCAGCCGTAAATGCCTTGGAATTCTGAGCCACGAAGTTCAGTAATGATCTGAGATCCTTGAGGTCAAGCAGCAGCAGTCCCTGGTCATCCGCTATCTTGAAGGCCACATTGAGCACGCCCTCCTGAGTGTCGTTGAGTTGCAGCAGCCGCGACAGCAGAAGAGGCCCCATCTCGGAGATAGTGGTGCGGATCGGGTGACCCTTTTCCCCGAAGAGGTCCCAGAAGACCGTGGGATATCCCTGAAACGAGTAATCCTCGAGGCCGATGGTTTCGGCCCGATCGAGCAGAAACGGCTTCGATGTGCCCGGCTGACTGATCCCGGACAGATCACCTTTGACGTCAGCCATAAACACAGGAACTCCCTGTTTTGAGAATCCTTCCGCAAGAACTTGAAGGGAGACGGTCTTGCCCGTTCCCGTGGCCCCGGAAATCAGGCCATGCCGGTTGGCGAATTTCAGGAAAAGATGTTGAGGCGTTTCACCCTTACCCAGGAAAATGCTCGCATTGTCGCTCATGTCTTCACTCTCCCCACTTGGTTCCGGATCAGCAAAAGGCCGCTCTGCCGGCAGTCTCCCCGTTGTCCACGAGGAAACTCGGTAAGATGGCGCCTCCTCCTGATCAGTGTCTCTGTGATCTGCCGCTGTAGCGCCATACTACCATTTTTTTGGCGGAATCCTTCAAAATTGATGGGAAAGTCTTCAAAACCCCCTCAGATTGCTCTCATATAGTCAGGAGTTTCGCCAATAAGGCGGGGGTGATTCTCATCTAATAGGGCTGCCAGGATGCCTCAGCGGACCTCAATATGTAGTGTGCAAAAATGAATTGCTTCTCGAAGATGAGTTAAGCATGAGAAGCCCATGAGCCTTGGCCGTCAGGTCGGCGAACCCCGGATCGGGGGCTGTCCCGGACTATGATCCGGGATCCGGGGCAGGCGCCGGGGCCCGGAAACCATAGAAAAGCCTGGATTCCGGCGTTCGCCGGAATGACGGTTCAGGGGGAGGAAGGTGAACCGCCCGCGAATTTCCTCCCTGCACTACTAGAGTGGCGATGGTGTTTATGGGCGAGCAACCACATCTGCTCTTGGCTTTTGTTGAGACCTGTCGGCCGGCCGCCGTGTCTCAAAACACGTTGCCTGTGCAGTCCCATGGAGTGCAAAGAACAGAGGAGATTCTGCTGAAGGCTCGATCTTCGAAAAGGGTGATCACCGTATCTCATTGAATCTTTTCAGTCAACCGGCAAAAGTCCTGCTCCACAGCTTGACGGCTCTCGTTGATGATCCCCGGGGAATGTGAGGCAAGAGCAGGCGTGATACCTCTTCCCTTTGCAGGCCATCGCCGCGTCAATCCCAAGAATTGCCCATTGACAACCCCGCAGACCATCGCGTATGGTATAAATGGGGGTCTAGATGAGAGGTCCTTCATGCATCAATGGCTGGGATGATGAAGCGGGAAGATACGGGGGGATCGGGGGAAAGAGGGCCCGCAAAGGGAAGTCACCAAACGCAGCAGCGCAAGAAAGGAAACGCGCCGCACAATTCCGGAGAAAGGAGAATGGAGATGAAGTTCATTCATGTGAGCGACCTGCACTTTCACAGGCGACAGAAGGACAACAAGAAAGCCAACGCGACGCTCAAAACAATAAAGGCGAAATATCCGGAGCATAGGTTGATTGTCACGGGCGATGTAGTAGATGATGGTGACAGCGCGCAATTTGCAAACGCTTTCAAGGCGCTGAAACCATTCCAGGAAAAAGGAGTCTTCATTGCTCCTGGAAACCACGATTTTGGCGCTGCCGGGAACTTCTATAGCAGGGAGCGGGCCATTCGATTCGATGAGATGCTCTCGACTCCCCTCCAACAGGGAGGCACCTTTACGGGCGACAATACCCCGGTGGTGAATGTTGTGGAACAAGGCGTTGACCGCGTGATGCTGATAGCTTTGGACACCAACTTGGAAACGGTTCATCCTTTTGATTTCGCGTGTGGGGAAGTCGGCAATGAGCAACTATCCGCACTCAACAGCATCTTGAGTGATCCCTTGACCGTGGAAATGACAAAGGTCTTGTTCTTCCATCATCATCCTTTCATGCACAATAACCCCTTCATGGAATTGAAAGATGCTCGGGAACTCATGCGAACTGTCTATTGCAGGGTTGATGCGCTTCTTTTCGGACATAGGCATGTTTCGGAACAATGGAGAAATCTCAATAACATTTCATATGTCTTGGCTTCAGATGATTCGCCCGGCAAAGATTGGGCGCGTGAAATCTCGATTGTCGAGAAAAAGGTAACCGTAAAGGACGTCTCAATAGCGAAAGGCCCCAAGAAACCGGTCAAATAGAAGTAAGGAGCTATGCAACATGCTCAGCCAGTGGAGAGGGGACTCCTCCCCCCTCCCTTGACGGGAGGGGTAAGGGGCATAGGCGTTAACTTAGACCGTGCTTACGAGACGTTCCGGAGGAATATTCAAGCCAACCATCCTAAGGGCCTGTCACTAAATAGCGGTGGCATTCTCCTGTAGGGGCGGACCTATGTGTCCGCCCTTTCCCGCATGCACACCCCTACATTGGGGCAGACACGCAGTTTGTTTTGAGGGTCAGGCTTGACATATATGGATTTGAGGGTGTAAACTGCCAAGAATGGCACGGAGAGCACGCATTCACTATCCGGGTGCTGTCTATCATGTGATGCTACGTTGGAACGTTGGCCAGGATATTTTCTTTGACGAGCCGGACCGGATTCGTTTCTACGATCTGTTGGAGGAAGGAGTCAAGCGCTCAATCGTCTGCGCAAACGTGCGGAAACGAATCCCCGTCTTGCGGCAGAACTTGAGAGGGTAAGAGAAGACCCCAAATACAAATATGTCAAGCCTGCCCCCGACATAAAAGCAACTGCCCATTGTTGAATTCAGATTCTCAGGTTATTGAGGGCGTCCCTCTTGAATGCCAAGTCCGTGTGCCTGGCATTGCTGGTGTCATGTAATCCACTTGTTGTATAGTTTTTCTGCACGCGTTGGTACGGATTGCCGGTCTATTAGCCCTACGATCTCGCTGAACATCGTCTTGCATCTCGGGTAGCTCCTTATGCGGTTCCCAACGATTGTTTTGCTGCCTGGTAGCGTGAGCATTATATCGACCTCTTTGGGAGTGAAGCCTCGAACCATTTTCTTGTAGTCGGGCAAAGCGGCGCTGGAAGTCCCATAAGGATTGCCAACAGCACAGGTAACAACCGTGATCACATATTCGGTCTTGGCAGTCTCTGGCATTGTTCCCTGGGAGACGATCTGAAGCAGGCGTTCGGCGAAGGGTGGCTCGTTGTAGAAATTGTCGATTCCCTGATGGACACTGAGGAGCCTTCTGCATGCCTTGGTCACAAGTAAGTGACGTTCAGCTTCGCTCAGAAGCGACAGGATTCTCAGCTTCTCAAAGAACTGCTGTGATGCAGTGTGACGTTTTGTGTCGCCTTTGGCGAGATAATCTGCGTGCTGATCGACAAGCTTCGACTTCGTTGAAGGTGTGAGTTCACTCAAAAGTGCTTCGCACAGCGACAATGCATTCAGTCGCGTCTCCTCGGCGCTTGCCGGATCCGCGTACAGACCATGCAGCATGATAACAAGGAGTTCCCGTTGTGCTTCATGAGTCGCCTTCAGGCGTTGGAGCCATTCCTCTTTTTGCTCTGCTGAGAAGCGTCCGCCTTTGATAGCATTGATGAAGGCTTGAATATCAACTCCTACCAAACTGCCGTCGGATGTAAGCGCGTACTTGGCACAGCGGCTAAGAAAGACAATGAACTCAGCGTCGTCAAGTGTTCCAACCGGTGGGTGCGCTGCCGAGAAGTTGTTGCGGACATCGCGGCACTGATCCATGAAGTAATGGCCATCTTCGGTTATGAGATTGAGCTTCAGACAAAGCTGAAGGAGGTCTGCATCCTTAAGATCAAGCAAAGCAGCTTCGTCAAAGCTCTTCCTAAGTATCTGCCCGACAACATTCAGCCCGAAATTACGAACCTTCTGCCTCAACTCGATAACTGAACTGTTCCAGATGTAATTTATGGCACTGTCGAACAGGCCGGAGGCCACTGCGACGCACATGCGAGCCATACCTTCATTCCGGAATTGCGGCTGCATTTTCCCCAGGATGCGAGAAAGACCGTCCCAAGCAGCCTGAATATCCTCTTCGCTTGCGAGCAAGTCGCGGGGTACCCCAAGAGCGTTTGTGAGGTCACTCAGTATCAACGAAGTCTTTGGAACGACTGCCGGGAGTTCAATATCTTTCTTGGCCATGATCCTTCACTCTTTCTCTTGCTCATCGCTAGAAGCGGTTGCACAAGCTCAAAGACATCTTTCAGGGTTATCATGTTGCAGGCCGTCACCATGAAAGCCACGAACATGCTGGGCGAGCAGTCAATTCCGCTCTTGGCACTTGTTGAGACCGATCAGCCGGCTGCCCGAGTCTGGTTGGATCTTTTCAGGCAACCGGCAAAAGTCCTGCTCCACGGAGTCACCGTTCTCGTTGCTGATCCAGGGGGAATGTGAGGCAAGAGCAGACTGCTCTTCCTACTTGACTCCTCTTCCTACCACTACATCGAGCAGGACGGCCCGGTGGTCGCGATGTTCGACCGATCACGGCCGACCGTTCCGGCTTGCTAGGTCTCATTTTCTTCATCATCATCTGGCATCATCCTTGTCTGCTCCCACATATACCCATGCGGTTCCACCTTTCCATATTTCGCAGGGTATGCCGGCCGGATCAGGCGGGTCGCGCCCGACGGTACCAGTTTGGCCAACGCCAAATCCATGTCACTCAAGATCTCACCGGGGATAAGTTCTGCAGGAAGCCTTCTCATCACACTATGCATTTCATTGAGGGCCATGCCAAACGTAAACTGATCCTCCCTAACCACAGCATTCGCCAGCGTTGCCACACACAGGGCCAATTGCGCAAAGGTTCCGGATCTAGGTATAGCAGCGAGCTGATCCCTGCGAGCAGTCAGACGTGAAAGTTCAAGAATCTCCTGCAGCATCTCCCGTTCTGATCGGGGCTTACTGCCGTCACTCGGCTCATGTTCAGCCAATATCTTGGTAACCTGTGCCTCCAATTCCGGCCACGAATTCGAAAACGCTCGACCAAGGACTGGATCGCTTAGCGTTGAATCTCCTCCGCGTTCGTTGATTGTCTCAACGAGTTTCAAGAAATCATCCTTGCTGAAACTTGTGTGTTGGAAAATCGCCAACGGACCCGTGATGTCGGTAACTTTGACATCAAACAGTATTGTGCAGACTCGTGACTCCGCCAAGCTCTTTGACAAGGCGCCTGATTCAAAAAGAATCCAAGGCTTTTCAAGATTATATTTCGTTAGGCAGATAATACCAATGTCCGAGCTTTCGAGTTCCCCCAGGATGTCGGAAGCCCATTTTACGCCCTTCTCGGTGTCTGAGGGCGCGAAATACGGCTTTACAGCCTGAATCACTTGTGGGAGCCAATCACGGATCGCTTCCGCAAGTTTCCGGCTGAGATCGCCTGACCAGCATATGAACACCTTGGTTGCCATGTTGTATTAGTCTCCTCTATTGATCCTAAGAGCGGCCCCCAATTTGAGCATACGACACCCTCGGCGCCGATGTCAACGTCGATTCTTGAGCGCACGCTTCACCCAAATGGCCCTTCTTGCTTCCCACTGCCTTTACGGATACACTCTCAATCGTTACCTGATCACAAATCACCCCGCTGCATCACCATGCCGCGGGGTTGAGGGGGCAAGTATCATGTATGACGACAAGCACCTGGCTGAGTTGAAAGAAGGCGTGGAAGCCTGGAATCAGTGGCGCAAGGACCATCCGGATGTTAAGCCCGATCTCAGCAACGCGAACCTCTTGGAAGCGAAGCTCAGCGGGGCGAATTTGAGCGAGGCGGACCTAGCCGGGGCGGACCTCCGCCTGGCGAACCTGAGCGAGGCGGACCTCCACGGGGCGGACTTCAGAAGGGCAGAACTCGGGGGGGCGAACCTCAGAAGGGCGGAACTCGAAGGGGCGAACCTTCAAGGGGCGAACCTCCGCCAGGCGAACCTTCATGATGTGAACCTGAGCGGGGCGAACTTAAGCAAGGCGGACCTCGTCGGGTCGAACCTCAGCGGGGGCAGATTCCAAAGGGCGAACATCGGGGCGGCGGACCTCAGCTGGGCCAACCTCAGCGGGGCGGACCTCAGTGGGGCGAACCTCACTCGGGCGTACCTCTACGAGGCCGACCTCCAACGGACGAACATCAGCGGGGCGGTCCTCCTCGGGGCGAACCTCCTCGGGGCGAACCTCGTAAGGGCCAACCTTAGCTGGGCAAACCTAAGCGAGGCGAAACTCAACGGGACGGATCTCCGGGCGGCGGACCTCAGCTGGGCCAACCTCCAATGGGCGGACCTCATCGTGGCAGACCTCACGGAGGCGGACCTCAACGGGGCGCACCTCCTCGGGACGAACATCAGCGGGGCGGTCCTCAAATGGGCAAACCTGAGCGGGGCGGAGCTTGCCATGGCCACTCTCGTGAGTACCAAACTGGACGGCGCCGATCTTTCAGGCTCTAGCATCCATGGAATCTCCGCATGGAACGTGAGCACTGATGCCAAAACCAAGCAAGAGGGTTTGGTGATAACGCAGCCAGACGAACCCAAGATCACGGTAGATGACCTCGAAGTGGCCCAATTCATCTATCTCCTGCTCAACAACGAGAAAATCCGAGACGTAATCGACACGATCACTTCCAAGGTTGTCTTGATCCTCGGCAGGTTCACGGAAGAGCGAAAAGCAGTGCTGGACGCGCTGCGTGAAAATCTCCGTGACTACGGTCTTGTCCCTGTTATGTTTGACTTCGAGAAGCCCAGTAGTCATACGGTAATTGGCACCGTCTCAACACTGGCTCATATGGCACGATTCGTCATTGCCGATTTTACCGATTCAACCGAAGTCCGGCGAGAAGTGGAACATATTGTTCTCAATCTGGTCATTCCGGTGCAGCCGCTCCTCCTGGAAGGGCAGGAGGAACCTATCCAATTGCAAGACTATCGCAAGGGCAAGCACTGGGTGCTGCCGGCTTACTACTACAGATCGCAGGAACACTTGCTACAGACGCTGAAGGAAAACGTCATCATTCCCGCTCAAGCCAAGAGAGTAGAATTGGATTCCATAGGATGACCGGATAGTATCGAAGCAAGTTCGGTAGAGGTTGCCGCGGTTTCGGATATTTCGTGTCCCGCGGCAGCCTCAAGGGTTACGATGTCAGGGCGCCCTGGATATCAGGGTGCTGGTGGAGTCACGTGGCGGCGCTTCCGGCACTTGCCGTCCTTGCACTCTTTGTCCAGATCCTTGCAGCTCACGCAGCGATCTCCTCGCGTTTCGGGACATGGAAGACACCGCGGGTGTTCAAGGTTTGTCGGCGCATTTTCCCTTAACACAAAATTGGCCCAGCTTCTTGCAGCTTACGCACCGCTCTCCGCTCCTCACGGAGCATGGAGGACAGGGCGGGAGCTTGAAGCGGCATTCTCCCTTGACACACCACTTGCCCAGCTTCTTGCAGGCTACGCATCGATCTCCTTGCCTTTCTGAGCATGGAGGACAGGGCGGCTGCTTGAGTTGACATTTCCCGTTGACACACCACTTGCCAAGATCCTTGCAGCTCACGCATCTCTCTCCTCGTCTTTCGGAACATGGAGGACACGGTGGAGGTTTGAGGCGGCACTTTCCCTTAACACACCACTTGCCAAGGTCTTTGCAGCTCACACAGCGCTCTCCTCGCCTCTCGGTGCACGGCGGACACGGCAGAGGTTTGAGGCGGCATTTACCCTCAACACACCATTTGCCCAGCTTCTTGCAGCTTACGCATTTTTCCCCTCGTCTCTCGGAGCACGGGGGACAGGGCGGTGGATCATTGAAGCACCGTCCGTCCACACACCACTTGCCCAGGGATCTGCAGCCTATGCATCGCCCGTCTCGCCACTCTGAACATGGGGGACAATCCTGTGCAAAAGTTGGCACAACAAAGAGCAATACCATTGCCACAGCCGGGACCACAAGTGTCAGCCATACGGCAATTCCTCCAATACGACAGGTTGACAATGTCATCAGACTGCTCCTCTGTTTCCAAGTAGTCCTTTTCATTACCGTGTCCTCCCCTGCTTGGATTCTTCGTCCGTCTCACCAATCTATCATTAATGTTCGCGAAGATGAGCAAATGGTGACAAAATATTTCAAGGTTCCAGGCCGGAGTAAAGGACTTGAATTCAAGGAGGACGCCCTTAAGAAACTAAGAATCTCAATTCGATATATGGCAGTGATTCTCACTAAGGCGGCGGAAAGTTTTGAAATGCAAGCGATTTCCTGGTATTATGAGGTTGTGGACAGACCGTTGCCAGGTGATTACCGCGTGACCGGAGATCATGCGAAGCGAACGGGCCGTACCTGATATTTCAAGACCCCTTGGAGACAACGTGTTCGAGATTTGCTTGGAAACTACCCGCACCGTCATTTTGGCAATCCTTGTGGTTTATTTCTGGTTCGTCGGCAGAAGACCCAAGGGTGAGCCTAAACATGAGGGCCGTTGGTTTGTTCTCGGGGGAAGTTCTCTGCTCGGGTTTGGATCAGTCCTTGATCTGACCGGGGATTTTGCGAAATGGAGCGGGCATGAGCATTTGCTCCGTGTGAGTAACTCGTATCAAGAGATTCATCTGGTTGAGGTTACTCTTACAGCGGGTCTTGTCCTTCTGTTGATAGGTTGCCGGAAATGGTTGCCGAGCGTGGTCGATCTCAGACATAAGGAAAAGATCCTGGAGCAAACGGAAAAGCTTGTTGCGGAACTCAATGCAACCCAGGTGGCGCTTGAGTTTCGGGCTACTCACGATGCGCTCACAGACCTCTGGAATAGACCTGGAGTTATTGATATTCTTGAAAAGGAATTGAGCCGGCTAAAGAGGGAAGGCACGTCGCTGGGCATAATATTGGCCGACATTGACCACTTCAAACGCATCAACGATGCTCATGGACATTTCGCCGGTGACGCGGCGCTTAAAGAGATAGCCGTTAGAATAAAGGATTCCGTCCGGCCCTATGACTCTGTCGGTCGGTACGGGGGAGAAGAGTTCCTCGTCGTAATGCCGGGTTGCACGCAGGAAGAAGCGATGCAAGCGGCCGAAAGATTGCGCCTGGCGTTTCACGATCGTCCGCTTGAGACTTCCGAGGGCCGCTTCAACACCACCATCAGCCTTGGTGTTGTAAGCGCGGATGGTCGCGCCGACCTGGACCTCGAGACGCTCATCCGCGCCGCGGACAAAGCGCTCTACCGGGCAAAGCACGCAGGTCGCAACCGAGTCGAGTTGTGATGAAGCGGGGAAGGGGGGTCGCTCAAACCTTACCCATTCGCGCTTTCCATGAGTTCCGGCTTTAGCGCATCCTCATCGGTGAAGAGGCGTCGAAAGCTCAGACCCACCAGCAGCATGCTGCCGATTGCCGCGGCCGATGTGATCATGAGCATGACCACTATCTGGTATCGGACCGCCTCAACGGGGTCCACGCCGGCGAGTATCTGACCGGTCATCATTCCGGGCAGACTCACGATGCCCACGACCATGAGGGAATTAATGGTCGGAGTCATACCCGCTCGGATCGCCTCCCGCACGCAGTCTTGAACCGACTCCCACGGTGATGCTCCGAGCGCCAACAAGGTTTCCACTTCTCCTCGCCTGGCACGCACTTCAGAGTAGAGTCGATCTATTGACAGCGCGATGCCGGTGAGCCCATTGCCCAGGATCATTCCTGAAATGGGTATGACGATCCGGGCCGTGTACCACGGATCAGCCCGTATGATGAGCGCACACACGATCACCATCACCAGGTACGTGCTCGCGGCAAGTGATACGAATGCAAGGGAGGACGGGAAATCGGAAACGTTCGGAGTACGCCGCGTCGCGGTTCTGGCAGCCACCAGACACATCAACCCGACTATCAGGACAACCATCTCAGGACGGTCCACAGCGAAGATCCAGCCCAGCGCATACCCGATCAAGCCCAGTTGCAGCACGCAGCGCACAGTGCCCCACGCAAGTGACTTGAGCATTCCAAGTCGGAAAAAGGCGGACACCCCGCCGGCCGACAGTATCAGAATGCCTGTGAAGAGCAGTTGGGCGTTCGATATGGGGACCACCTGAACCGGATTCATGTCGCGACCTCAATACTGTGCGCGTCTGCTGGGCGTATGCACTTTCTTGGAGACTCAACGCATTTGCACAAAACGACATTCATGATCAGCCTCACGAGATACCGGTGTCAGTGGCATATTCCACATTCGTAACAAAGTCAATGCCGGCGGTTCTACACAGGTAGGCGCTCACGAGTAACCATCCAGTCATTCGAGGTGCGTGCAGCGCTTTTATCTCACCTACGGTGGAAATGGAGAATGATTTGCGAATCGAGCACTGGAGTGAGGGCCTTCCGGATAACCGGTACAGAACAAATTCGCGCAGCACACATTCGGGGTTCACTCGCAAGATGTCATTGCGAGCATAGCGAAGCAATCCCCAAATTGCCTGGTTAGGAGATTGCTTCGTCGTTTCACTCCTCGCAATGACATGATCGATGAAAATATCTGTCCCCCGAAGCTGAAGGCCTGCCTTCACGGATCTTTTTTCCTTGACTTCAAGTCATGAAGAACTATACTCTACTCCTTTTGACTATGGCTCCAGAGGCTCGGTCGGCCATGAAAATACGCATCGACGATATCCCTGAGGAAGGTCTGGTCTTGAACTTTTCCGGGGATTCAGACATACTGTCCGAATCTTTGGTCTCTGTGCCCGTTCCTTCGGGAACAATAATAGACCCCTACATGAAGGGCCGGCTTCAAATTCCGGCCGGCAGTGGCGAGCTGTTCATGATAGGGTATATCGAGACAAGCGTTCGAATGGCTTGTTCGAGATGTTTGGCCGAGTTTTCACGGGACGTAAACCTGGACGTCAGTCTGATCTTTCGTCGCCGGGATGCGCAAAATCCGGCACAAGAGGCGGATCGGGACGAGCCGGATGGTGACTTCACCTTTTTCGAGGGCCCCGAGATCGACCCTGGTGAGGCTATTGTTCAGGAAATCCTCCTGGCGCTTCCCATGAAAGCGTTGTGCCGAGAAGATTGCCCGGGACTTTGCCCTCATTGTGGGGCGATGAAAGGTTCGCCCGAGTGCGAGTGCCCGGATCAGGATCGCGTGGACCCAAGGTGGGAAGCGCTGGAAGAGTTGAAGAAGAGGATTTCTCCATGATATCTTTACCTGGAGGGATTCAGTAGGAGAGTCGAACCCTGGTGAGCGAAGGCTTGAGCAGATCCGTGTTTTGCCTCAAGTAAGGAAAGTCGGTCCGGGAACTCTTTCGGACAGACGTATTGCTCACTCGTTGTGATTGTAGTCAAAGCCGGGCTCCTTTGAGGCCGGTGAATCATTTTGTGCAAGACCAGTACAAGGACGAGCTATGGCCGTACCGAAAAGGCGAATTTCGCGAACGAGGCGTGACAAACGTAGAACCCATCAGAAACTGAATCCGATAAACCTGACCGTTTGCCCGGAATGCGATCAGCCCATGATTCCCCATAGGATATGCCCCGGTTGCGGATTCTACAAAGGCAGAACCGTCATTGAAACCGAGTAGTGAACCAGGTATCCATGAGTGACCGAGACAACGGACAGGCACAGGACTCAGTTGCCCTCATGTTTCCCGGTCAGGGTTCGCAGTTTCCGGGCATGGGAGCGGACTTGGCTCGCGAGAGCCCCATTGCCCGGCGCATTTTTGAACGAGCCGACGACATACTCGGTTACGGGCTGAGTAAGATCATGGCCGGGGACCGGGGCGACGAGCTTCAGCGCACGGTTCACACGCAGCCGGCAGTGTTGGTTCATTCGATTGCCCTACTGGAAATCTTGCGGGACAGTGTCCCGTTGACTCCGATAATGGCCGCGGGCCATTCTCTCGGGGAGTATTCCGCGCTCGTGGCCGCCGGCGTCCTGAGTTTCGATGATGCGCTGGACATTGTGCGAATCAGGGCTACGGGGATGGACGACGCGCAACCTACCGGCATCTGCGGCATGGCCGCGGTGGTGGGTCCCGGGGAAGAGGAAGCGCGCAGGCTTGTTGAAGACCACCGTGGAGACGATGTCCTGGAGGCCGCCAACTTCAACGCGCCGGATCAGACTGTGATTTCGGGGCATTTGTCGGCAGTGAAGCGTGTCCTGGCCGCGGTTAAGGAGATGAAGAAGACCAGGGCCGTCCTGTTACCTGTGTCATCCGCGTTCCACACGCGGCTGATGGCCCCGGCACAGGGACCGCTCCAAGATCGGCTGGCATCGATTTCCCTGGAAAAGCCTGACTTTCCCGTGGTTGCCAATGTGAACGCCGCTCCTTATCCAGCGGGCGAGCATGGAAAACAGCTTCTGGTGGACCAGATAGTCAAGCCGGTCCTCTGGTCCGACTGTATCGGGACAATGAGGGAGGTCGGGGCGACAACCTTCATTGAAATCGGACCGGGAAAGGTCCTGGCAGGACTGCTTCGGAGAATCGACAGAAACATCAGGGGTATCAACGTTTCCTCTCTGGACGGAATCGAGTCCCTGAGCGGAGCCTCGGCATGAGTGACCGTCTGCAGTCACTGACTTCCCTTGAGGGCAAGACGGCCTTGGTAACCGGCGGTTCTCGTGGCCTGGGAAGGTCCATTTCGCTGGTTCTTGCCCGGGCTGGAGCTTTTGTGTACGTGAACTATCGGTCGGGTGAAGACGGGGCGAATACCACAGTGGCCGAGATTGAGACCGAACAAGGCCGGGGAATACCGGTTCAGTTTGACGTGAGCGACCCAGCCGCGGTGGACGAGGCGGTGAAGGGTGTCATTCAGGAGCACGGCGGGCTGGACATCCTCGTCAACAACGCTGGAATCTCGCGAGACGGGCTCATCGGGCGGATGAAGGATGCGGATTGGAATCAGGTGATTGAAACCAACCTTTCGGGCGCTTTCCATCTGTGCAGGGCCGCGAGCAAGGGCATGATACGGAAGAGGCAAGGCCGGATCGTCAACATAGCGTCTGCCGCCGGAGAGGCGGGAAATCCCGGGCAGATAAACTATTCCGCGGCCAAGGCCGGGCTGATAGGACTTACCAAGGCGCTGGCCAGGGAGTTGGCCCCGAGAAATGTGCTTGTAAACGCGGTTTCACCGGGTATTATCAGCGGGGGAATGAGCGACGAACTTGACGACGATCAGGTGGATGCCATTCGGACGCATGTTCCGTTGCGCCGGATGGGAACAGGGGCAGAAGTGGCCAACGCTGTGCTCTTCCTTTGCTCGGGGATGTCGGATTACGTCACGGGACAGGTGATCCGCGTCAACGGAGGGCTGTACGTGTGATAGATGCGGCTGTGACCCCCCCAACGTGCGTACAAGACAAGGTTGAGGGGCATGGGGAAAACTCGGAAACACCTAAACGGGTGCGTGAAAAGCAATATCCTGGAGGATGTCAAGAATGGACGATCTTGAGAAGAAAGTCGTGAATCTTATCGCCGAAGTCCTGGTGGACATCAACGCGGAAAACATACAGATGGACTCGAAAATCGTGGAGGATCTGGGGGCTGAGTCCCTGGATATCTACGATATGATTGCTTTGTTGGAAGACGAGTTCGATGTCGAGATCACCGACGAACAGGTGGAGAAGATCCAGACGGTGCAGGATGTCGCAGACTATTTGAGGCAGATCACCGGGGGATCTTGATCCGAACTTCTCGGAGGATCCGAGTATCTCCACTTCGGAGGGCGGTTTGGCGCACAAAGTTGTTGTAACCGGCATGGGATTGGTCACCTGTCTTGGAACCGGCCTGGAAACCAATTGGGAAGCATTGGTCGCAGGCCGTTCAGGAATAGGACCCATTACCGCGTTTGATACCACGGGGTTCCGGACCCTTATCGCGGGTGAGGTCCGGGGCGATTTCGACCCGGAGGGACGTGTTCACAAGAAGGCAGTGCGTCGTCTTGAACGGCATCAGACCTTCTGTATGGTAGCGGCCGCTGAAGCCATGCAGCAATCCGGGCTCGATTCCGATGTAGACGATCCGTACCGATGCGGATCGGTCGTGGGGTCGGGAATGGGGGGCCTTGAAGCAATCACAACGGGACAAGGCCGTTTTCTGGAAACAGGGCCTCGAACTAGAGCGCCTCTGGTCATTACCCAGGCGGCAATAAACCTGGCCCCGGGGCTGCTGTCCATCAAATACGGCTTCAAAGGGCCCAATTTCGGTGTTGCCAATGCTTGTTCCTCCGGCGCCTCGGCCATCGGGGAGGCATGTAGGGTTGTGCGGGATGGAAGCGCGGACGTGATGCTCACCGGCGGCGCCGAGGCCGTTATCACCGGTCTGTCCGTGGCCGCATTTGCCTCAATACGAGCCCTTTCTACCAGCAATGATAAACCCGAACAGGCCTCTCGCCCGTTCGATCTGCACCGTGACGGGTTTGTGCTTTCAGAAGGGGCAGGTATCCTGGTCGTGGAATCCGAAGAACATGCACGGGCGCGCGGGGCCGAGATCCTTGCCGAAATCGCAGGATATGGAGCGACGGGCGACGGTTTTCACGTTGTCATGCCCGATCCCAAGGGAGAAGGGGCTTATCGTTCCATGAAGCATGCGGTAGAGAATGCCGGGATACATCCCGAACAGATCGACTACATCAACGCCCACGGGACCGCAACCTACCACAACGACAGGATGGAAACCATTGCGATCAAGAAACTGCTCGGCAAGGCCACACGTAACGTTGCCATAAGCTCCACCAAGTCAATGACAGGGCATCTGATCGGGGCGGCGGGCGCGGTAGAGGCCGTCTTTTGCATTCAGGCCCTCCAAAACGGAGTGGTGCCGCCGACAATCAATCTGGATACGCCGGACCCGGAATGCGATTTGGACTACACCCCCAACCGCGCTGTACAACGGGATATGGAATACGTGCTCTCCAACAGCTTTGCGTTTGGTGGACAGAACGCAAGCCTTGTGTTGAAACGAGTTTGACAGGAATCATGCGTGCTATCTCCGGTCTAGATCGCACAGGACTTGATCCGGAGCCTTGGTTGGAAAAGGTTTCCCGTCGGGAATTTGTCGGCACCCTCTCGCAACATGTAAGCGGGCCGTGGAATATCTTGTGGGTGTCGGATTGAAGGAACCCCAAGCACCGACAGACCAATCGCGCAGATCAACTACGACCCTGCGCGCAAACTTTACTATGGACAAAGGATTGTGATGACGCCGCTTCAGAGAGTCGATCCGGAAGTGTTCCGCATTGTCGCCCAGGAAAGGGAGCGACAGGAAAGCCGGCTGGAGCTCATAGCCTCGGAGAATTTTACTTCACGTGCAGTAATGGAGGCCCAGGGAAGCGTCCTGACGAACAAGTACGCAGAGGGATACCCGGGCAGGAGATACTACGGCGGATGTGCAAATGCGGACGAAGTCGAGAATTTGGCCCGCTCACGGACCGAGAAACTCTTCGGCGTTGAGCACGCAAATGTACAGCCCCATTCCGGAACCCAGGCCAACATGGCCGTCTATTTCACAGTCATGGAACCTGGCGATTCGTACCTGGGAATGGACCTGGCTCACGGTGGTCATCTTTCCATGGGGCACCCCAAGAATTTCTCCGGAAAACTCTATCAGGTCGTCCCGTATCGCGTACGATCCGACAATCACACCATCGATTACGATCAACTACGGGATCTCGCCAGAGAGCACAGACCCCGCATGATTGTGGCGGGCGCAAGCGCTTACCCCAGGATAATTCATTTTGACAGGTTTGCCGAGATAGCGCGGGAGGTCGAGGCTATACTGGTGGCCGACATCTCCCACATCGCCGGGATAGTCGCTGCCGGTCTCCATCCCTCTCCGGTCCCTCACGCTGATTTTGTGACCACCACCACTCACAAGACCCTTCGAGGACCCCGGGGCGGACTGGTTCTCTGCCGACGGGAATTCGCAGCCGCGCTGGACTCCTGCATATTCCCCGGCATGCAAGGTGGTCCGCTCATGCACGTGATCGCAGCCAAGGCCGTGGCCATTGCAGAAGCATCCACCGATGAATTTCGGCAATACCAGGAACAAATCCTCGCCAATGCCAAGTCGCTGGCCGAAGCGCTACTGGAGGAAGGATTCTCACTCGTGTCAGGCGGCACGGACAATCACCTGATCCTAATAGATCTCACCGATCGGGGTATGACAGGCGCAGATGCCCAGGAAGCGCTCGAGCAGGCCAGGATCACGGTCAACAAGAATAGTATCCCTTTTGATCCCTTGCCGCCTGCCAAGGCATCTGGAATCCGTATCGGAACCCCGGCCGTTACTACTCGATCCATGGGTCGGGACGAAATGCGACTCATAGCCGCCCTGGTATCAAAGGTCTTGACAAACCCCGGAGATGAGACGATGATCCACAAAATCAAAGGCCGGGTAACTGAACTGGTCGGGAAGTTCCCCCTGTACGGCCGTGACCGAGAGGCAAACATCTGATGCACGACACTAATAGAACAGACTCCTCCTTGAAGTGGTTCCCTCGAGAACGCCTGGACGCTGATTTCCCGATGGCGCTGTGGCTGGCCGGCCTCTGGTTCTATCTGAAGAGCTTCCTGTACATCTGTTACCTTTACATGCTGGGCCTTGATCCAACCCCGTACTCCACACTGGCCAAGATGGAAATCGGCTATTTTGCCGTGGCCTTCATCCCTGCCCTGCTGTTGGGAATGGCCCTCTGGAATCAACGGGAGAAGTTCATAACACCGGCAATCCTGTTCCTCCTCGTCGACACGCTCATGTTGATCTTGCACGTCATGCGGTTGGCCCAAGCCAAGCTCCTGGATTCAGACCTCACACGAGTACTGGAGTACGGAAGCTTGGCCCTGAACGTCATCGCACTGTGCTGGCTCATAGGGTACCTCTGGGAAAAGAAGGTGCGCGCCGGCTGACCCTCATTGTCCAACTCTGACACCGGATTATTGTGGGAAACTCATTGATGGGGCTTCGTTATTTCTTGAGGTTTCGCAACCGTTTTCAGACCCTGATGGAGCATTACGGCAACCGCGTTGATCAGGTGAAAACCGTGTCCTGGAGCACGCTCCCTCGGCGAATCCGGCAGACTCCTTCCGATGGGCCCTTTATAGTCACCTTCCCTTCGATCCTATAGCAGTCTTCAAAAGCTCTCATACCAATGCGCAATCAAGAGAGTGAGATCGGTTTCTTGGGTGCCACTGCCGGCTTGCCCAGCAGTGCCCTTTATCACATGTTTGAAAGCGCATCGGTATCACGGATTGGCAGGCTGGAAAGCCTGCCCCACAGGAAGAAGTTTCCGAGGAATCCGAAACTAATTTCGAGAACTACTACAGTATGAAAACTCCAGCCCCAAGCCGGCTCGGAGTCCCGAAAGGACGAAAGATAATAGCCCAGGGATTTATCCCTGGGTGTGAAATCCATTCCCCACCGGGAGTCCCGAAGGGACGACACATAGCGAGCGCGTAATGGTTCTGTCGTCCCTGCGGGACTCAGGTGTTCTGCAATGGCCCTTACCCTGGGATGAATCACCGGGCTATTTTCTGACGCCCCTTCAGGGCTACGGTCTTTCGAGATAACCGTTCACCGTGAACAGTACAAGCTCCCGGAATTACGTATGGGGGAGGTTTGGAGGGGGAGCTACTAGGCGTAGGGCCAAATTGCGAGCCGGTTGGTGTGGGAGCTTCGAAAAAGGTTTTGGGCTCATGCTTTGCACGGGAACACGGGAATATCGAGGGACGGCCCACTTGGTCGAAGAACGGATATATCGTGGAGAACCTATTAACACCAGGTCGAGTGGGCCCTTCGTTCTCGGCGGGCGCAGAACCGCTTCAAGCCCGGTGAACCATTATAACTGATGCGTCGAATCAGAGCTCGGGTTCCGATGTCCCGTCAAGAAGTTGAATAAAAGCGGTGGCAAATCGATGGGCATCCCCGGGCCAGCGAGCGGAAACATAATTGCCGTCGCGCACCACAAACCCTCTTGACAGCTTCCCCGGTCGATCTCGGAGTATTGGTGTCGGTCCAGGAATAAAATCATCAGGCGCGGCCAGCGCCGCGGTCACTTCCTCCTGCACTGTTACCGGATATGTTCGATAATAGTCGCCCAGCCACAAACAGGTCAAAGCCCAGCCTGTGAGCTCCAACATCTTGGTCAACGACGTGGTCTTGCGGCCATGAAGAATTGACTTGCCCGTCTTGTTTGATGTGCATCTCGCAGCCAAAAGAACACCATGGCAAATTGCGCCCGTTGGTTTATTGGATTCGAATATCTCGCATACAAGTCGCTGCAAAGTTTCAGATTCCAGATACTCTTTCATGCCCGGGGCATGACCACCAGGAAGAATCACGCCGTCGACGTCGTCCGGCGCGAGATCAGCGTATGGGACCGGTTCATGGAACAAGGGATCATTCACCAGATCGCTATAGGCCTTTAGGGCGAGATGATCCGCCATCAGAAGCCGTTTAAGAATTCCAAGACCTTCTCCGGTGGTCATTCGCGGATCAGCCTCTCCGGGCTTTCCGTCGGGTGTGCTGAACCTGACCTCGTGTCCCGCGTTCGTGACCAATGCCCACGGAATGGCAACCTCTGTGGGATCGAAATCAAACCTTGGCAGCGGAATCAAGATCTTCATTACACCTCTCCATTGTTGCAAAATCTTATTGGCGGGAATTATTCCGCGGTATCCTCAATGCAGGCTGTTTCGGACCATTGACCGGCCGTCCGATGGCTCTCGAAGCCCGAATTCCAACGGACGCGTCTCTGAAAATGGATCAAGGCTGCCAACTATCACCCCTAATAGGGGACAACGAACTATGAGAGTCTTGGGGCAGCTTGTCCGCGGCTTCGCCCCGGATGAGGCCGGCGGTTCTGCAAATACCTCAAGAATCCAGTCATCTTTGGAGGGGAGGCCCAAGCCGGCTCGGAGTCCCGAAGGGACGACAGATAGCGAGCGCGTGATGGTTCTGTCGTCCCTTCGGGACTCGGGTGTTCTGCAATGGCCCTTACCCGGCGATGAATCGCCGGGCTATTTTCTGACGCCCCTTCAGGGCTACGGTCTTTCGAGGTAACCGTTCACCGTGAACCGTACAAGCTCCCAGAATTACGTATGGGGGAGGTTTGGAGGGGGAGATGAGTCGCCCCCTCCATTCTCACCGGGCGCAGAACCACTTCAAGCCCGGTGAACCATTACCTTTCGAGAAAGAAGCGAGAAAGAAGCGAGAAAGAAGGGGCACGCCAATGAGTCAATCCTTGATCACTTTTGAGAACCCCTATAGTAGCTCCATTTCCTGATTTGAGCATACGACACCCGCTGCCCCGCTGTCAACCACAACTCTTGAGAACGAGCCTTCACCCGAAAACTCCCCCGGGTCATTCACAATACAAGAGTTTAAAATGAGGACTTGGGTCGGCGACCGAGGCCGCGGTTCGGCCGACGGCCGACGGACGAAGAGGTTCCCGACCTATACGGTATCGGTTCATTGCGCGAGGAAACAACCGCTGAAGTCGAATCGCAAGGAATGCTCCAATGGCTTCCTGTCCTCGCGGGGTCAGATGAACCGAGTCACGGAAATAGGTGTGTCGAGGCCTCAATGCAGATCTGCTCCACTGATCCAAGTCGATGAGACCTGTTCCAAATCTTTGCGCGGCCGCTCGAATCGCCTGGTTGTATCTGTCGGTGAGCTTGGCCAGCACATATGGATTGTCCGTAAAATGCGGCAGATGGCCCTTTTTGAGCGCTTGGTCGGCAGGACGGGCCTCCTCCATGACAAACAGTCCCGGCAATGTCATCAGGACCACTCTGCTGCCCGTGGATCGCATTTGAGTGACAATCTGCGCCAATTGCCCCACAAACCTCTCAGGCACGTACGATTCCAGGTGGACCACCTCCCGCGAAGCTCTGACCGGATGCTTCGGCTTGGCATAGAGATCCGCGGCCTGTTCCAGCGGGTCGCGGAGTTTGGAACGCGCGAAACGCGCCACTTTGGCAACAAAGCCCATAGTCCACAGCGGAAATCTTTTGAATTCAAGGTCACCGTAGATAACGTTCCAACCCAATAGAATCAATGTGATGTCAGGTTTCACGGCCTTGAAGTGGGCCATGCGCCACAACACATTCACACACCCGTAACCTTCCACTCCGCCGTTCACCACCTCTGCGTCAACGCCGGCCGCGCACAGGCTCCGATCCAGGCTTCTCGGATAGGAAAAGTAGTCAAAGTGAGTCCCAAACGTGCAGGAGTCCCCGATGGCAAGAATCCTTAAACACTTACCATGTACGTTCATTTCCGGGCCCTTGAATCCGGCCGAGTTGATCTGAAATATCACCTGGTCCTTTTCAATCCCGATATCGTTGCCGGCTTTGCGAATCAGGCCCAGCGCGGCATCGGATCTTTCCTTTAGCCAGTCCAGTTCCTTCCGGAATGTCTGTCTAAATCCCGGGCTCAAGATCCAGTTGGAGGCAGTGTTCGGATCAGGCTTTTCGTAAGGATGATGTTGGGACCAATCCACGGGCCGATATGGCCTGATGAAGTCGATGATCGCCAGACCAAGGTAGGCCGACACCTCGATGATGACCATTGTGAAAGCCACTAGAATCAAGCTGAAAACCACGTGCTTTCGTGAACGCCCCTCAAAGATCGTTCGATGGACCGGCAAAGAAACCCCTCCCGGATGTGATGCCGGACTGTCGGGGCGCCGAGATATTGATGCCGTCGTGGTGACGGCCCGGTGGACCACGGTACCCCAAAGTCTCGGGGTCCATTATAGCAGTTTCCAAAACTTCTGACCGAATTGCAGGCTGGAAAGCCCACCCCACATGACTGATTCTCAGAGGAATCCGGAGATTGCTTCGGGCTCACGCCCTCGCAATGACACTTTCGAGAACTGCCACAAGTGAGCCCAGGCTTTGCTTTGACGACAAAAGGCCGATAAACAGAATAGGTGCATGAATTTGCTAGAAAGTTACCATGAAAAAGCTTTTGACCCATTGAAAAATCTGTGTTATTATTAGTACAGTTCGTTATCACATTAATTTAAGTCAATTAGACTGATCTGTTAAATACTTATCGAGGTTACCGTGGTATAGCCCAAAGTTTTGACTACAATGAACCAATTACCGGGGCCCAGTCGCGCACCGTCCATCAGAGTCCTCAAACCGGGCTTCGACCACAGTAATGAAGCAGCCGCACAATCGGACGCGACCGCGCCAATGGAGCAAGCTCATGTCTGAAAACACGTCTCAGTCCTATGTTGAGGGATTACCAGGTTCCGGTTGTCGCTCAGAGACATCATGCGCTCAAGGAGTGGGCCATTCCGCATCCCGGCAACATGACCAATTGGAAGAGTCGGAGGCAATTTCACCGGAGTGCAGGCAGTCCCGATTGGAGCCCCCCTGTGTTTCTGCTTTGCGTGAGAGCGACTATGGCGATCTTGTGTACGACCCGGGCCATGGCACGATCCTCCGTGTGAGCCCTCCGAATCAGAGCAAGATTACCAATTCAGGGGTTGGGGGTTTGTGGGATTCAAAGAGGCCGCCGGAATCTGAGCAAGGTTCCGACTGCGAAGCTGATTTGGGTCTGAATGCGGATCAAGATGAAAGAGGAAAGGCCATAGACGATCTTCGGGACTGCCCGGGCCGGCAAGTGCGCTGCGACAGGACGGGCGCTCTTGAAGGCCGAGGCTCACCACCCGGAGCATCAAAGCCGGCAACCGGGCGGCGTTTCCAAGGTGCTCGATATTGGGTCCTTGTCGTCTTGTCGGGCGCTCTTGCGCTCCTGTATTACACGGTCTATCTGGACCGGTACCAAGTGGAAGCGCGCATCCTTTGCCCTGGAACTGTTTTTCAAGAGGGTCCATCCAGGCCGGTTTCCCTTGAAGAGGAGATTCGCATTCTCAAGAGTCCGGGGCTGGCCCAGTTGGTGGCAATGGACATTATCAAGCGCGATTCACCGGTTCCGACCGCTTGGCCCGTCAAAGCCGCGGCTGTGTCGAGCCTGCCCGCGTACCAGGAACTGCCGGTGTTTTTTGCGGCGGAGGAAGAACTCACGAACGTCGGTGCGTTCCTGGAATGGTTTCCCGCTGCAATGTCCGTATCATCCAATTCTGCGAGCGGGATCATTTCAGTGTCGTTCACCGGACGCGCCCCGGCATTCCTCAGGGCCGTGCTGGATTCGCATTTGCGGAACTACAGGCGGCACAGGACAGTCCTGATTTCTCAGCAGAAGAAACACAGCAGGCAAGGCGAGTCGGTGGTTGTGCCGGGTCGATACGCAATAGGTGAGAACGCGTCTGAACGGTTGCAGACAGTTCGGCTTCAGGTAAAGGGATGCGAATTGGCGCTTCGCCAAATGAAGTCGGGAAAAGGAATCTTCAGAGGTTTTGTCCCTGAGACTTATCTCAAGGCCATGCCGTCCTTGAAGATAATCCAATCGAAGATAGTGGAACTGGAAATTGAGAAGATGACTCTCGCGGCTCGATTCAAGGCCGGCAGCCGGGAAATCCGTGCGAAAAGCGAGCAGATTCGAAACCTGAGAAACGTCATGGGGGAATGTGTTACGGGACACCTTGCTTTTCTAAAGAGTATTCAAATGGTTATCGCGGCAGAGGTCAATGAACTCAAGCGCGGTACCGGTCCTGTGGTCTCGCACAAAAGACTCGACGAGGCCCCTTTCTTGCACACCGTATCCACCGACGGACACTTCCAGGGAGGCAAGGAATGGCCCGACTTGCTCGAACAGCCCTACATATCGAGAAGGCCGTTGCTCACGTGGATACGCGAGCACGCCGGGAGAATCTTCAGAGGGCAGTCTCTCAGTGTAGACACCAAGATCCGGGAAGCCGGTGGAGAGTGGGTTCCAAGGCCCGCGCCCTGTTTTCCTCCAAAAGAAGTGTCCCGGGCAGTAGATGACGTGTCCTGGAAGCAAGAAGCGCTATTTGGCCCGGGGGGCCGGACAACGACGCTTCTTGGCCTGGAGGGAGCGTCCGTTGTGAAAGAGTCCGGCTCACCAGTGCGGCCGGTGGACACGAGTCGACTTCCTCACCGGCTCGGACTGACTCCGACGATAACGGGTTCACAGTTGTCCATGGCCGCGACGCTGAACAAGATAGGGGGTTACGATGGTGATTCTTAGGCAATTTCTTGCTCGATCACTGTCCCGGCAAGGCGCGGCTCTTCTTTTCACGGCAATTGTAGTCTTGGGTTCAACCGTGGGATCGAACGCCGCTCCACTGGAGTATTTCACCCGCGTATCAGTGAACACAGAGGGATACATCTGTCGGATAGACGGAAGGATGGGACTTGGTCAGGAGATTGGTGGGATAGGAACACTCAATGATTTCCGCACCGATCTGGGGCTTCCGGCTGATCAATGGGCCTTGCGTCTTTGTACGGCGATTCGTCCTTTGCAACACCATGAGTTGAGGCTGTACGGTTCGATTCCTGAGAGCTATGAGGGAGGCAGAATACTGGATAGAGACCTGGTCACTCCCAACAATCGCTACCCGGCCGGAACGGAGATCGAATCGGAAATGGCCTATGCGTCGTTCGGGTTCGGCTATGACCTGGACTTCCTGATAGGGCCCCGATACTACACAGGCTTGCACGGTGATCTTAAGTACTTGCACTCCATGGTCCGTTTCCGTGACGCTGCCGGGCTGGGACTTGAAGATGTCATTTACGTGGATGAGTTACTACCGTGCCTGGGGGTCCATGTGGAGGCAATGTTTCCTGCTATTGGAAACATTTTCCGAGGGCCTCTGCGCCCGGGCGGATTCGCGCGCATGACCTACGGAATCTCACCCAACTATCTGAACTACGTGGACGTCTCAATAGGCCTTACCGCTGACATAGCCGGGGCCTGGGGCCGCCGATTACATGTGCGAGTGGGATTTGAGCACGAGACCTTTTTTCACCAGCAGGAATTCTTTTCCGGGAAAGCCCTGGAGTTCAAGAGAAACGGTGTGCTCATTTCAGTCACAGGGACCTTCTAAAGCCGGGTTGCGGGCCGAGCCGAGAGAGCAGCTCCCCAACCGGGGTTCAAAGTAAGAATGTCGAGGGCATACCCATGCTAACGGGCAAAGACAAAATGCGCATCATCAGCAAGGAAATCCTGTTCCGAATCTTCCACAGGCAGCACGCGTTGATCCTGGCCATGATCTTTGTCGTGAGCGGATGCGTGATTCCTGCTCACCGAGGTGTAGTCAATGAAATCCCACCGTGTGCGGTGCAATTCGTGACAAGGCATTTCCCTGTGCCGCTCTACCGTCTCGCAGAGGGAGATGTTCTGGAATTCCTGTACCTGACCCTGCCGTCCGTCCGTTCGGAGCCCTACAAGCTGTCAGTGGGCGATCAGGTCGATGTGGAGTACCACTTCCACCCCCAGATGAATCGAACTGTTCGTGTACGGCCTGACGGCAAGATAAGTATTCCACGCAAGGATGATGTTGTGGCCGCAGGGTTGACCGCGGGTCGACTGAAGAGAAAGCTGACGAGAATATACGCCGATATTCTGAGAAAGCCGGAAATCACCGTCTCGGTTCGTGAGTTCAACGCGAGGCTGGCCGAGCTCCAGCGGGCCCTGGCCACTGCTCCTCACGGACAGGCAAGGCTGGTCACAATCCGTCCGGACGGCCATATCTCTCTGCCGCTCATTCCTAATATGGGGGCGGCCGGACGAACCGTACCGGAGATCACAGCCGAGGCAAACACGCGTTACGCGAAGCTGATCGGCGACATGAAGGTTTCCGTGTTTCTCAAAGAAGTAGCAGGCAATCTCATCTTTGTTGACGGAGAGGTCAAGAACCCTGGTGTGTTCAACATCAAGGGCCCGAGGACCGTACAGCACGCAATCGCAATGGCCGGGGGAACCACCGATGCCGCGGAACCACGCTCGGTTCTCGTGATTTCCAGATCGCCGAAAGGAAAGTTTCTTACCAGGGTTACCGATCTGGCTCACCTGAGATCCAGCGGCGACTATCTGCTGATGCGGAACGATCTCGTGTACGTTCCCAAGAGCATGATAGCTCGCGCAGACATATGGGTAAACCAGAACATCACGAAACTGCTGCTGTTCAATGGCTGGGGCCTGGGTCTGACCACGGATTTGGGCAGAACCACGACCAGATAGAGGTCTAATACCAAGTTGCGTTCAAAGAAGTACAGTGTACAGGCGAGGGACCGAGTCTCAAAATCCCCCCTTGCCCCCCTTTGAAAAAGGGGGCAAGGGGGGATTTCTTCACTTTGAGCACAGGAACCGGATCTGATACCAACTTCCATCGCAAGAAGGCTACAACGGAAAGGACTTTCATGTTTCGTTGTGCCTATGCTTATAGGCATGCAAGTTCCTGTGAGAGCGCCTACAACGGGCGCTCTTCCAGTGCAGGGTCGCGGGTTCCCTGAAGCCTTGATCCCCACTTGTCCACTGCAACCCACGGATCCAAATTCCCCTTCGTAATCATGCGGAACGTCCGCAGCCCGTCTCCGGCAGTAAGCGCGGTCCGTCGAAGCATGAACGGATTGCAGCCCGCTGAGTTAAGCCCCGTGACCGCGGTGACCGCGTATTCGTAACCCACTTGCTGTGCCGCCTCAGCTATTGCAGGAGAGAAGTCGCGCATCGTGCCGTAAGGATATGAGAGTCCCCTGGGCGCAACGCCTATTTCTTCAGCAATCCTCGCTAGCGACATGGCAAGTTCCTCACGAATTCCGCGCGGGCTCAGTTCCCCCAGGCTGCGGTGACTGACCGTGTGTGAACCGATCGAGAACCCCGCCGCCGCAAGATCCCTGACCTCCTGCCACGTCAGGAAGCGCTGCCCCGCAGCCTGCGCGGGCTCGTCCAGCAGTCCCGTCACAACGAAAAAGGTCGCGGGGATCTTGTATTGCAGCAGAATTTCGCAAACGCCGGACGCAGATTCCGCGTACCCATCATCAAAGGTGACCGCAACGGATTGCCCGGGGGAAGACCCGTCAGCGCACAGGCTGGTCACCAGGTCTCCCAATTCGACAATCCGGTAATTGTCCGCGAGAAAGGCCATATGGTCTTTGAAATGCTCGGTCTTGACGGTAAAAGAGTCCTCGGGTCTGTCTGAGATTCCGTGATACGTGAGAATCCTGTGTCCCGCGCGGAATGTGGAAGTTCGACGGTATATGAAGCCCGCGCCGGATAGGGCCGTGCCCCATTCTACGAGCCACTTCAAACATCTCTTGATTGCCCAGCGAGGAGTCATCTTTCCCTCACGGAATGTGAACTGTAGACCCGGACGGGATCATATGGCAGTTGCCGGAAGTTCTGTCTGATTGCAAGGTGATCCCCCCTCACCCTAACCCTCTCCCGCCAGGGGAGAGGGAAAAGGACTCCCCTCCCTTGACGGGAGGGGCTTGGGGAGGGTGACATCTTCGGCGCGAAGTTCGATGCGGAAGACTATATCAGCAGTCCCTCCGGGACTCGAATCGTAAAGCGTGGGGCGTAAGTTAACGCATATCGGGATTTCCCCTCTGTGAGCCTCGGAACCGGATTTGAAATATCGGCCAACTTCTTGGACACTTGCCATAGGTCGGTTGTTCCGGGCGACACGGCCTGCCCGGTCGTCGAAGAGAACTGCTCATACGCGTCCAAGGGCCTCAGTACGCGCCCTTTCCCTGGAGGACAACCACGATGGTCCTCAGAAGGATCTTGATGTCGAGGAACAGGGAATAGTTCTTGACATAGTAGAGATCCAGGTGGACGTTCAGGTGCATCGGCAGATAGCTGCGGCCGGAAATCTGCCACCATCCCGTCATTCCCGGGGGGACCGCAAGCCTTTCCCTCTGCCAGTGGTCGTATTCCCTGGCGATAAAAGGCTGTTCCGGCCTCGGCCCTACTAGAGACATTTCCCCCTTGAACACGTTTATGAGTTGGGGCAGTTCATCAAGAGAGGTGCGCCTCAGGAATTTCCCGACCCGGGTTACACGAGAGTCCTCTTCCGACTTGTAAATGAGGGGCCCTTCTTCGTGCTCGGTTGCCACCTGGTCCTGGAGATCTTCCGCTCCCACGATCATGGACCGAAACTTGAGCATTTGAAAGAGCTTGCCGTTCTCTCCCACTCTTTCCGCGCGATGAATAGCAGGCCCGGGAGAGTCAAGCCTGACCGCAACCCAGATCATAAGGAACAGGGGCCAGGTCGCCATGAGCATCAGCGTGGCCACGGTCAGATCGAAGATCCTCTTCACCATGCGTTCCGGCCCCTGGATAATCGGTTCCCGAATGCCGATGACCAGCGAGTTCCCAAAGTTTTCCACCTCGGAACGCAGGAGCGCCAGCATTCCCAGGTCGTGGGAAAGGTACACTCGCACCGGTAACAGATCCAGATCCCGAATCAACTTGTCGGTCAGTTGTGAACGACTTTCCGGAAGGGCTATCACCACCAGATGAACGTCGTATTCTTGCACGAGTCGGGGCACTTCGTCTACCTGACCGACAAAGGGAGCGGGCAATGGGCCCTGGAAGCTCCAATCGTTGTCCGCGAATCCGACGACTTCGTAAATCGAACCGTGATCCTCGAGTATTGTCGTGGCAAGGTTGATAGCGTTTTGATCCGACCCCACCATTAGAACGTTACTACGGCGAACTCCCTTGAGCGCTCTTCCCAGATAGCGAGTCAGGCCGTAGCGCGTCACCAAGAGAACGAAAAAATTGCCCACGCTGAAGTAAAGGACCACCATTCTGGACATTTCGCGGTACGTGAAATAGAGAAATCCTCCAAAAACGAGGATCGCCAAGAGGTACGATACGGTGAAGCGACCCAACTGCTTTGAGAAAACCGGAATGTTGGCCAGAGCGTACACGCCGGTCATACCGAAGAGCAAGCACCAAAGGCACGGGACCGTCAGGTATACGGCCGGGATTCGATAAACCGCGGCAGACTCAACTATCCGGCCGGGTAGAATCGGCCTCAACTCTACCGCGAGAGCGAACAGCATGAGCGTTAGAAGCATGTCCGTCAGTATCAGAAAAGTCCTGTAGGGTCTATACTCTTTGTACATGGCAAGACAGCGGTTATTCCAACACCATTTCAGGGATCCTGGTCGGGCCCGGATGTCAACCACCCGGACATGTATGAAAAGTATCAGGCCCCCCCTGGTATTGCAAGTCATCCACGTAGGCAAAATTCCCAAAAAGAAAGGGGCGGGAGCAATTTACTCCCGCCCCTCAGGTTATCGATATTACGATAGCTTACGGCGTGTACCAGATGGGAGACGAGTAAGCCCGTTCCTGAATTGTGGCCGGATATTGCTTAGGATGCGGCTTGTTCAGTGCCACCGCGTCATAGAGCGTATGCCTGGGAGTCGGGATCTGCAGCACCCGCACGTAATAGAATGCGTCCCGACCGGGGTCGAATTCAGGGTCTTTCCAGACGGCTGCCAGTTGAGCGTCACCGATGGAGTCGGTCCAGGTGGCGGTTTTCAGATCAACAGTGTTGCCCACGGGCTTGACCTTGCCCCTCTTGCCGACTTTGCGCCCATCTGAAGCTGCCACATTAAAGATCTTCTCATGCGGCTTGCCGTCTTTATCCACCCAACCCTTTATGATCTGGATACGGTCCAGATTAGCGTGGTTCGGGTCCTTCACCGCGCGAATGAGAAAAGTCGGCGCCTTGCCCTTGGGCGCCTTGCTCAGATCACCGCCCATTGGGACACCTTTCTTGTATCCGATATCGGCCGGGCTCTTTGCCTGAGCATCTGCAGGAGCAAAGTCCCATCCGCCGAAAAGTCGCAGTCGGATGCGGGTTCCTGTGGTGGCATAGGTCTCCTTGCGGCGGAACGCGTCAAAAATGGACTCCCGGTTGTTTTTCTCAGCCCAAACAGCGGCCAGACCGGCTGCGCCCATGTCTGCGCCGTAAGTCTTGGGGGGAACGAGCAGCTTTTTTGGGTCAAGGGTATTCTCCGGCGTGGAATCCAGGCCCATCTTGCCCCAGAAGTTGTCCTCCTCCGAAGAAGACATGCCGGTATGGGAATCCGTGGAGCCGATCATACCGAATTTGTATGGATTGGCGCCGATCCTTGCTTTAATGGCAAGTCCACGCATCAGCGCGGCTCGGGAGTAGTCTCCCACTTTGGCGGTGCGATCTTTGTGCTTCGCGACGTATTTCCTATCTTTGTCGCTTAGCTTGCCAAGGAAAGCGTCATCGAATAGTGGTATGGATTTTCCTTCCCCAACCTCAATGTAGTGGTCGTATGTCTCAAAGTCGGCAAATTCGTCTGTGGGGGATAGGATCGGGTGCGTTTCGGAATCACCCTTGATCTGGGTTGTTTCAACAATCGGCTCCCAGCGCATGCGCGACTCAGCATAGGCCTTTGTTATGGGTTTGCCGTCGCTGTCCGCGATGGGGAACATGAATCCCTTACTGATGTTCTGGTTGTGAGGAATAGCTACAAAGTTCGTTCCAGTATCCTTGGAGGTAGCGTCAAGCCACTTCCAAAGCTCTTCCGGTTTGGGACTGTTGAAAGAGGTGTACGGGAGGAATTTCGCTCCGTTCGCTTTCCCCTCCCGTATGAAGATCACCCGGTGCAAGTTGGCGCCGGCGGGTGTAGATGACCATTCCCAGCCCAGGAACGTGGTAAACTTGCCCGGGTCGTAATGCCGTTCAGCAGCGTCCATAATCTCAGTCCAAACGCTTCTGTTCACCTTTTCCGAATTCAAGGACGGGGGAGGCTTCAAGGTATTAACAAATCCGATCAACTCGCCGAACACCTCAGTCTCCTTGCCTTCCTTGAACATCTTCAAATAGCGTTTTCCAATATCAGTGTCGGCAAACAAAGGATCGCCCTGCAACAGTTTGGGAATAACTCCCATGAACTCACCATGGTCTGCCACTACGAGGAAATCCAGGGGGGTCTTGATCTGAATCTTGGCCCGATGGTACGGATGCACCACCGGCAGTCCCTTGGCGTACCGGTAAGCAGTGTCCGGATCAGCGGTGCGGTTTTGCATGAGATACGCGTCCGGTGAGTAGGACGTGTGAAGATGTGTGTCACCGAAGAACACTTCAGTTTTCCGCATTTCACCGGCCTGAGCCGGAATCGCCAGAGCCACCGCCAAAAACAGTGGAAGGATTCTCAACGTGAAGTCTTTCTTCATCATTTCCCGCCTCCTTGACTCCAGCATCTCACTGGAAAATAATTTCATTTGCCTTAGAGATGACCGAGCAACGCTGTTTCATGGGTTGGTCGGGAGCCGCGCACCGACCGGCCCTTTTTCGTGTGTTCCACCCTCAGACCTTCGACCCTATCGGGTTTGTGCATGCCACTCTAGTCTGACGCAGCAAGGGTGTCAAGTCTCCCCGCCGGCAGAATGGCTGGATAAACTACATGAATAACCCCGTTACTGACCCTTGTGTCAGCAAAGATCACTTTGGCCTTTTCCACAAACAAGGAACCATTCTCCACACTGATCGTTAGTTTTTGATTATTCATTGTCTTGGTCGAATCCAACTCAAAAAGGTCTCTCTTCATGAGTTTTCCCGGCACAATGTGATTTGAGAGAAAACGTCTCAGGCGCTCCCTATTCTCGGGCTTGAAAAGGCCTTTCAATACTTGCTCCGGTAAGGAGTCGAAGGCCTGATCAACGGGAACAAAGAGCGTGATCGGTCCCTTGTCCTCTAGAGTCTTCGACAAGCCGGCCGCCTTGATCGCTTTCCAAAACATGCTGAACTTGTCCGCAGGGAGCTCATCCGCAATGGAAGGGAGCCGCGTTTTGAGAGGAACGATCCTGATCGGTTCCATGACATAGTATTTGTTGATTAAGGAGAACCGCGCCGCGCCGAGTTGAAGGTTGGGCGTGGGTAGGGGAGGGTGCACTTTCCTGAGCCTTCCCAATACGTTCACCCATCCTTCCGGTAGGTCGGTCTTGCCGTAGTGGTTGAGCCGAAATCCCACCACCATTGCATCGGCCAAACAACAATAAACCAGGGGTCTTACCAGGGCCACATGACCTTGCCGGTCCAAATGCGACGATCGCTTGATCCATCCGGCAGTTACAAAGAGACTGTCTGAAACATTGTACTTGGGCTCACGGACCGAACTATGAAGCGCGATCAAATCAATTGTTTTGAACTTGCTCCCTACGAATGAGGAGGATTTCTCAAGGTCCGGTCGAATCGGTGTAATCAATGCGTTAATGTTCTTTGAAAAAGGCAGGCCTAGAAGCACAATGAGGGCCAACAATGCGAAAATCATGATTGCTGAGTATGTAGGTCTCATGGCGGATGTAAACAGGGCCGACAAGCCCATTGCAAGAATGACAATGGCGCCGCCCGCGGTCAACCACATGAATTTGGGGTTCATGAGGAGCCAGTAATCCCCGAATAGGGCAAACCAGCCTGTGCTCAAGCCCAAGAGGATCAACAGCAAACCTTGCAGTTTTTCAAGAAATCCGGCCACATCCGCACCTACATAAACATACCGTACGCAAAAGACAGAATAAAGACCAGCAAGGTCGGCACTATCAGGAGCGCCACAAACAACCGACGATGGAACGTACCCGCATACATGCCTATCAGCTTCAGGTCAACCATCGGCCCAATGGTCACAAATGCCAACTGAGCCGCCTGGGGAAACGAGACGAACGAGGCTGCTACAAACGCGTCCGCCTCTGAACAGATGGACAAGAGAACGGCCAGGATCATCATTCCACAGATTGACAGAATAAGACTGCCGCCAAAATACGTGAATACTTCCTGAGGAAGAAATGTCTTAAAGAAAGCCGCGGCAAAAGCGCCCAGGACCAGGAACTTGCCCATTTCCAGAAAATCAAGGGCAGCATGGTTCAAGGTGTGCGTTACCTTTCCAAAGCGGGTCGGGCCCGGGTCGGACTGCACGCGGCAGCCTTCGTGGCTCTCGAAGCGGTGACGGCCATGATCGTGACCAGCAAGTGAACTCTGATCATGGTCGGTAGACTTCAGGATATGTGAGCTATGGGCTCGTCGTACAAACAAGCCCAGGGCCGCCGCGACGATTGCGGCTATCACAATACGTCCTACAACCATAGTGAGATTCCCACGGAAGGCTACATATGTTGAAGCCAGAACCAAAGGATTGATGATCGGCGCGGCCAACATGTACGTAACGGCCACATACGGCGGTACACCTTTCAGGATGAGCCGGCGCACAATCGGCACCACTCCACATTCGCATGTCGGGACAAGAAACCCCGCGGTGAGGCCCAAAGCCACTCCACCGGGAAAATTCCCGGGTATGAACCGGCTGATCCGTTCAACAGGAACGTACACTTCTATGACCGCGGAAACGAGTGCTCCAAGGGCCAAGAAGGGCATACCTTCCAGGAAGATAGCTGTTGCGATGGATGCAAAGATGTGAAAGTTATCGCTGAATTCCATAGACTCAGGGCCCGGCTGTCTTTAGTGTACTTGTGCGGACGATGTCTTCGTACGGCGCGCAGCATGCTGCGCCCTCTTGGATTGTTCGTAACCGGCCAAATGTAAACATACACGCTCAGGCTTAAGCGATCAAGACCGCGGGTATCTTCACGTACAGTAATGCGCATTGATATTCGGTGCTAAGATCACCCTCCCCCTACCGCTCCCGTCAAGGGCTTACTCTTACCCACACGTGACACCGTGGGTGGTGTAAAAGGGAGAGTCAGTCGTCCCACCGGGACTTAAGGAAGGGAAATTGTGGTGGTTTCTTTTACCCGGCCATAAATGACCGGGCTACTATCAGATGCCCCGACGGGGCATGAAGAGGTGTCCCGTAGGGACACTGGAAAGTCGCCCGGTGCTTCAGCGCCGGGTTCCTCAATCCACTCTAACCCTGTCTGAGAGTCCCGGAGGGACGACAGAATGCGAGCGGCGCCCGCGGTGTCACGTGTGTCCGAGTGTAAGCGTCAAGGGAGGGGGGATTCCAGCCGTAGAACCCATTTTCAATGCGTGGCACTATAGCTGTTCAACAATGTGCGGCTCAATAAGAAAGGCGTCTTAAATCATGGGACCAGTCCCGGAATGGCGATTGCAGGTTGGTTTCTCGTGATACTCGGTATGATACGCAAGTTGCGTTCAAAGAAGTACAGTGTACAGGTGAGGGAGCGAGTCTCAAAATCCCCCCTAACCCCCCTTTTTCAAAGGGGGGCAGGGGGGATTTCTCCCCTCCGGACTAGAGTCATATGTTTTCTCTTTGAAAGCGCATTCGCATGAAAGTCCCGTGGAAAAAGCCACCCCTTTGCGGGTCTACGTATGGGGTGGTTTGGAGGGGAGCCACTGCGCGTGGGGCGATTGAGCGGGCCCCGGACAGCTTACGTGACATGACAACTGTCGGTAGCATGACGTTGAAATGCTTGC
>Ga0190286_1000151_pt1 | contig 34747 bp, 31 predicted proteins | sample 48691834_MG_FD_183241 | JGI IMG/M metagenome (GOLD analysis project Ga0190286, IMG submission 183241) | Hydrothermal vent microbial mat bacterial communities from Southern Trench, Guaymas Basin, Mexico - 4869-18-3-4_MG | ecosystem: Environmental > Aquatic > Marine > Hydrothermal vents >... | reverse complement strand
CACGCCATAGGTATACCCGCAACAAGGTCTATGAACGAGACGAAGAAGGCGACAGCGAACGACATGGCGATTGCGTTTAAGGCTTCTGACAAAAGATTTGACTGGTTTAAAACGTCTCCTATCGAGTTCCATTTTATAATTATGCCTAAAATTGGTGGAAGCAGGATGAGCATGAAAAATATGATGATGGATAAAAGATACATCGAGTTTTTTATCGCCATGTTTGACGAAAGCTTATCTAATGTCTCGGTGATTTTGGGTTTACCCAACTTTGTTCTTTCCGCCTATGCCGTTTTCATAATTCAAAGGACGGTTTCCTTTTTTCACTAGCTTTCTTTATTCATAAATTTTCCGCACAAGAATTTGTCAGTTCGCCCGTCGGTTGTATCACAGCCTTCGGCTCTGTTGACTCTCCACCTCATCATCCTAACAGATTAAAAGCTTCAATAAGACTTAAGGGTTTTGCAGTAAAACCTTTTATTAAATTTCACAACTTAATTTTGAGGCTTAGGCTATGGATGTTCTGGAGGCAATTAAAGGTAGGAGAAGCATAAGAGCCTTCAAAAGCCAAGCGGTCTCAACAGAAATCGTGGAAAGACTCATCGACGCAGCTAGATGGGCGCCATCAGCTGGAAACATCCAACCATGGGAATTCATAATCATCAGAAATCCGGAAATTAAAAGAAACTTAGCAAAAGCAGCCTTAAACCAGTCTTTTATTGAAGAAGCTCCCGTCGTAATAGTTGTATGCGCAGATGAAATTCGCTCCTCTCAAGGCTATGGTGTTCGCGGCAAAACGCTCTATTGCATACAAGACACAGCTGCCGCAACACAGAACATACACTTAGCTGCTTACTCACTTGGTTTAGGAACCTGCTGGGTGGGCGCTTTCAATGAAGAAGAAGTGAGAAAAATATTAGAGATTCCTCAAGGGGTAAGACCAGTTGCTATAATACCAGTAGGCTATCCAGCTGAAAAACCACCAGCCCGAAACAGAAGACCTCTAAACCAAATAATCCACTACGAAAAATTCTGAGTTTTCACAAGGCTCCGTTCTAAATGAAATTTTAATATCTACGCTTCACATCTATAGACATGGACGTGAGAGAGGATTAATTGTGAAGTACTCTCTGATAGCCGATGCTTATGAGAAAATAGAAGCCACAACAAAAAGGCTTGAAATGACAGACCTACTAGTTGACCTACTTAAAAAAACACCGAAGGATATAATCGACAAAGTTGTGTACTTAACTCAAGGTAAAATATACCCAGACTTTGTCAAACTCGAAATAGGCGTAGCTGAAAAACTCGCCATAAAAGCCCTCGCCCGCGCCTCTGGAAGAAACGAAAAAGAAATCGAAGAAGATTTGAAGAAAACGGGGGATATAGGTGAAACAACTCAAAACTTTATAGCCAAAAAGAGGCAAGTAACCTTTTTTCAACAACCCCTAACAGCTGAACGGGTCTATGCAATCTTAGACAAAATGGCTAAAGCCTCAGGCTCAGGCGCCATTGACCTTAAAACCGCACTTTTAGCGGGTTTGTTAGCTGACGCTTCTCCAAAAGAAGCCAAGTACATAATGAGAACCGTTACCGGAAACCTCCGTTTAGGAATAGCCGACATGACCGTTTTAGACGCTTTAGCCATAGCCTACGGCGGCGGAAAAGAAGCCCGCGAGCTTATAGAACGAGCCTACAATATTTCCTCAGACCTTGGAAGAGTGGCAAAAATTCTAGCTGAAAAAGGTCTAGAAGCAATCAAGAAATTCCACGTTTCAGTTGGCGAGCCTATAAGACCGATGCTTGCTGAAAGGCTTTCTTCACCAGAGGAAATCCTAGAGAAACTCGGCGGAAAATGCGTTGCAGAATACAAATACGACGGCGAAAGAATACAAGCTCACAAAAAAGGCGGCGAAATAACCCTGTTTTCTAGACGTCTCGAAGATATCTCAGATCAATACCCAGACGCTGTAGAACTGTTAAAAGCACACGTGAAGGCGAAAGACGCAGTTTTAGAAGGAGAATGCGTGGCAGTGGATCTAGACACGGGTGAGATGCGTCCCTTCCAAGAACTGATGCACCGCAGAAGAAAATATGGAATAAAAGAAGCCATGGAAGAGTACCCCGTTTCGCTTTTCATGTTTGATGCATTATACGTTGACGGTAAAGACCTAACCTTACAACCGTATCCAATCAGACGCAAAGCACTAGAGGAAACCATAAAACAAAGCGAAAGAGTGCAAATAGCAAAACACATAATCACGGATGATGCGGAAGAACTGGAAAAATTCTTCCTAGAAGCCATAGAAAACGGCTGCGAAGGCCTAGTCTGCAAGTCAATAGCAAAAGACTCAATCTATCAAGCTGGAGCCCGAGGGTGGCTGTGGATAAAATATAAGCGAGATTACAAAAGTGAAATGACCGATACTGTGGACTTAGTTGTGGTTGGCGCCTTTCATGGAAGAGGAAAACGAGCTGGAACATACGGTGCTCTGCTTCTTGCAGCATACAACCCAAAAAATGACACGTTCGAAACAGTTACAAAATGTGGGACAGGTTTTACAGATGAGGATTTAGCGAAGCTTCCTGAGATGATGAAAAAACATGTAATCTTGCATAAGCATCCGCGAGTTAATTCTATAATTGAGGCTGACGTCTGGTTCGAACCCGTCACAGTTATTGAAGTTTTAGGAGCGGAAATAACCTTAAGTCCAATCCACACCTGCGCTATGAACACTATACGCCAAGGAAGCGGACTAGCCATACGTTTTCCAAGATTTACTGGCAATTATAGGCTTGACAAGGCGGCGGAAGACGCAACGAACGTAAGCGAAATAATTGAGATGTACCAGAAGCAGCTTAGGAAGATCACTGAGTAGTGAGTTAATATGTTTCTGTTGCAAGTTCTGGTATTCTTGAGAAGTGTTTAAGGTTTCTTGTTACTAGGGTTAGCTTATAATGTAATGCCGTTGCCGCTATAATGATGTCTGAGAAACTAATACTTGCACCGTCTCGAGCTAGTTTTGCGTCTATTTCCGCTGCTTTTTTGGCTATCTCGTAAGTATACGGTAGTATCTCAAACCTAATTAGTTCCGCTTCAGCTTTTTCAAGTTTAATTTTCAATAAGTTTTTGTCGTAGCTGAAAAGGTAATAGATTCCTCGCAGATATTCATGTACTGTAACCACCGAAATAGCTTTAAAGAACCCTGCTGTGTCCACCTCTTCAGCCTTTTTTGCGGCGCCTTTGTCTCCCTTAACTAGGTCTATTAAAAATGTTGTGTCGAAGATTTTCAAAATAAACACCAATTACTTCCTTAAAAGCTTATTCCTTTTTTCCGCATCCATTCTTTTTTGGGTTTCAAAAACTTTTTCTACCCTATCCCACTCTTCTTTACTGATGGTTAGCGAACCTGCGATGTCGCTTAGCCGCATCCCTTTTTTTAGAGATCTGCGTATAACGTCGCTGAAGCTTTCATTTGGAAGCTTAGATTTTACTAGTAATTCGTAAACATCATCCGAAACAGCTATGGTTCTGGCCATATTTCTCAATTTTTATATACATATAGATATATAAAAATCTTACTGGCTTGAAACCATTAAAAGCTAATTTCTCTTTCCTTTTCCGGTTTTCTCGGGTCAAAAGGTGTAAAAATTGACAAGATGAAAGATTTTCTCAAGGGGGATGGAAGTATTATTTTTTCTGAAATTGTTAATTGGAAAAATGAGGCGAAAAACAGCAGAGTACATTAAGATTCTGTTATTGAAAGAGTTAAGCTAAAGTCTTTTCTCCACGAATTCTTGCGCCTTTTGCAGAAATTCTTCAGCGTTTTTAATTAGTGTTTTTACTTCTTCTTCGCTGAATACTATGTCTATTTCGTAGTCGCTGCTTTCCCTCATTTCAAAAGCTCTTCTAAAATACTGCGCGAATTTCTTGTCCAACATGCTATTTTTTATTATTCTTAATCCGAATTCTGATATTAAGCCTGAATGGGTTTTAGCGTCGTATCCTAGGACGTTGAGCATGGCTTTAGCGGCGTGGAAAAATGAGTAGTATGCTCTGTTTACTGTGTCTTTCAACATTCCCTTTTTCAAAGAGGAGTTTTGCTGCTTTTAATCTTGTTTTTGCAACCTCAAGTTCTTCTTTTATTCGAATTTTAACGTTTTCCTCCATCATATATCACAATTCCCCTTTAATCTCGTCTATAAGTGATGTTTTTTCTTAACAAGTTCTTCTGGACTTATAAACTTAAGCGACACGAGTTTCCCGTAATCTGCAAGTATTTTATCGGTGATGGATGAGGCCATATGATTTTAGCGTGTTTTCCACGGGTGTGAACTTTTTTAGTATCTTCTTATGAAACTTTGACATTTTGAGACACTTTTAGGCGTCGCTAATTTTGAGGATGTTTGTTTAAATTGTTTCGTGTGCGAGTAGTTAATATGTTTTGGTTACGAGCCTTTCATGTAAGTATATAATTTTTCTCAAGTAACGGAAAATCAGCCATTTATTTTAAAATTTAAGGTCTTCTGGATTTTTCTCTCGGAATTTTTCGCCTGCATTTTATGGTTCAGTTCTCTTAATTTCTTTTAATTCATCGAAGTCCTTGTCATAACTCGGAATGTTTGTTATTTTGTTTTCTAAAGCTGTTGCTGCGTGAATTGCGTCTCTAGGTTTTATTTTGTATTTTTCCATAAGCTTCTGTGCGTACATTGTGCGCTTACGCTCACGACCCGGTTTTGAGCAAGCTTAAGCTTAATAATTGAAACTGAAGTATTATACTTATGATTCAACTGTTTGTTAACGAAAGACTTTCTGCAACTTTCTTTGAGGTGAGCTAACCGAAAGTATTACATCAACTCAACCTTTTTTCTCTTGCTTCATGCAGTTTTTCATTATTACACAAACAAATAGCATGAAGCAGCACAACATTTTTTTCAGTTCCACTTTTGTTTTGGTGTGTGTGCATTAAAGTTTAAATAATAATACCCAACGATTAAAAATATATGTTGAAAATAGTTTTTAATAAATGGGTTTGGATACTTATCACTCTCTTGATCACAGTTTGTGTACTTCCGCTTTTAATAATCTGGCTGATATTGTTTTTACCTTCCCCCTACAATGCAATTGCTACCATATCTATAATAATTTCTTGGGGGCTGGTAGCAGGTTATAAGGAATGGATTTTATTTAAAAAAGAGGAAGAACTTAAGAAAAAATAGGGGCAGCTGACAAAAGAAACATTAAGTGTATAAATGACAAGCGACAAAATGTTCCTTGCCTACCCTTACAAATGGCGGTTCTTTTTCCTTACAAATATTTCCAATGTATTTTGGGCATCTTGTGTGAAATCTGCAGCCAGAAGGTGGGCTAATTGGGCTAGGAATTTCTCCTTTTATAACAGCTTCAACACGTTCCGCGTGTGGGTCTGGGTTTGGGACGGCTTTTATTAACGCTTCTGTGTAAGGATGCAAGGGTTCGGATATAATTTGTTCGGTAGGCCCCATCTCCATAAGTTTGCCGAGATACATTATAGCAATATCATCACAAATGTGCCGAGCAAGAGCTAGGTCGTGTGTTATATAAAGGAACGTTACCCCGTATCTTTTCCTTAAGTCAAACATCAAATTAAGAATCTCTGCTCTTATTGAAACATCCAACATCGAGACTGGTTCGTCTGCAACTATAAAGTCAGGATTAACGATTAAAGCTCTTCCAGTTGCAACTCTTTGTCTTTGGCCGCCACTTAATTCGTGTGGAAATCTCCAAACGAAGTCCTCTGGCGGAATTAAATCTACGTTTTCAAGAGCCTTGTAAACTCTTTCCTCTAATTCAACACCACTTGCAAGTTTTTGCACTCTTAAAGGCTCGGCTAAAATATCAAAGACAGTCATTCTAGGGTTAATAGACTCGTAAGGATCCTGGAATATTATCTGCATTTTCCGTCTAATTCTTTTAAGTTCTTCTTCGGAAATGTTGGTTATATCCTTCCCTTGAAAAAGAATTTTTCCAGAAGTTGGTTCTGTAAGACGAAGTATCACTCTACCAGTAGTTGTTTTACCACTACCACTTTCTCCTGCTAGTCCAAAGATTTCCCCTTTTTTTATCTTAAAGTTTATTCCATCAACCGCTTTTACGAAGAGTTGCTGTCTCGACAATACTGTTTTAAAGAAGCCTAACCTCACAGGAAACCATTTTTTCAGTTCTTTGACTTCAACAACGAGATCTGTCATCCTAATTCACCTTCATGTTTTTTGGATTAGGTGACATGCAACCATGTGATGGTTTCCTACATCAGTTAGCACTGGTTCCTTTTTTTTACAAATGTTCATCGCGTATTTACAGCGGGGATGAAATCTGCAGCCTGTTGGAGGATTTATCAAATCTGGTGGAAAGCCGGGTATGGAGATCATACGTGTTCTAGGTGCTTTAATACTAGGGAATGCGGCAAGTAATCCTTGTGTATAAGGATGTAGTGGTTCCTTGTAGATAGATGCTACGCTTCCTAATTCTACTATTTTACCAGCATACATTATAGCTATTTTATCGCATGTTTCAGTGATGATCGATAAATCATGAGTTATTAACATGAGAGATAGCCCTAACGTTTTTTTAAGATCTCTAATCAATTTAAGTGTTTGAGCCTGAACGATTACATCTAAAGCCGTTGTAGGTTCATCAGCGATTAATAACTCTGGGTTGGTTGCCAAAGCCATGGCAAGCATTGCACGTTGTCTCATTCCACCACTAAACTCGTGAGGATAGTTGTTGATTCGTTCCGGTTCTATTCCGACTAATTCGAATAACTTCTTTCCTCTTTCAAGAGCTTCTCTCTTTTCAACCTCTGGCTCGTGTGTTCTTATGGCCTCAACAATTTGATCCCCAATTTTGTAGACGGGGTTTAAAGCATTCATTGCTCCTTGAAAAACCAGAGAGATTTTTTTCCATCTAATTCTTTCTCTCATTTCTTGGTCTGATAGCTTAACTATGTCAGTATTTCTGAAAAAAATGTGCCCGCTTTTAATAAATCCTCCAACAGGTAGGATTCTTAAAAGGCTTAAGGCTATGGTAGTTTTGCCACATCCAGATTCTCCCGCTAGTCCTAAAGCTTCCTTTTCTTTTAATTCAAAACTCACGTTGTCAACTGCCTTTACAAATCCTCTTTGTGTTTTATAGTAAGTTGACAAGTTCTGAACCCTAAGTAAATGTGGCACGTAAGTTTCACCTATTTAAGACAATACTGTTTCAAACTCGTATATTAGCTTTTGTTTAAATAGCCTTTACAGCTTATGGATCATACTGACGTTTTTAGCATCATTTAGCTGAGAAAAGAGTAACATTGACTATAATTGCTACCCAGCTATTCCGTAAGATCTACTTCTTTCAATCTTGTGAGTAGTAGTTCAAAAGATGAAAAATAAAAAAGCATCTTAAGAGTGGAAGACTACACAGAAACCCTTATTATTTAAGTTTTCGCTTCTATGTAAGGGAAGCGTCTATGAGGGCTGCGTCGCAGATCATTACTCTCTTTTTTGTTTTATTTGCTATAACAACAATGTTAACTTTGCCTTATAGTGCAATCTCAGAAGGAAACGGTTTTGTGAATCAAATAATTGTTTCCGAAGGTGAATCCATCCAAGTTGCAATAAATAATGCAAAAGATGGAGATGTGATTTTCGTAAAAAAAGGAGTTTATAACGAACAGATTTTGGTGAATAAAAGCGTCTCTCTGGTCGGAGAAAGCATTGAGGGAGTTATCCTTGACGGAAAGGGAGAATACCCTTTCCTTATAAATATCTTTGTTGATGAAGTTAGACTCGAAAACTTCACGATTATGAACGTCTCCTCCACTTACCCTTATGCTTGTATTCACGTTAAAGACGCGAGAAGTGTAGAGGTGCGGAACTGTAAAATCGTAATGGGGTTCTGTGGTATTTTATTCACTAATTCAAGCAATTGCAGATTATTTAGCAACAAAATTTCCAATGTCACTGTAGGAATAAAGCTTCATTTAAATTCAAATGAAAATATTCTGAATGGAAACTTAGTGTCTAATAATACATGGGGGATATATATAGACTCCTCAAGTCGGAATTTAATTTTTCACAATAGCTTTGTTAATAATACTCATTCTTATTGGAGGGATGACTCCTACAATTATTGGGATAACGGTTACCCTTCTGGCGGAAATTACTGGGGCGATTATCCCCTTACAGATCAGTATTCGGGTATTGACCAGAATATTGAAGGATCTGACGGCATCGGTGATTATCCTTATCCCAACGAAGAAAATGCCATGGACAATTTCCCATTCGTTAATCCCATTTTAACAAAATCTTACACTTATGATGATTACATCCATTATTTTTTAATCTCTACAAACTTAACTGTTTTAGATTTTTATTTTTATCCAGATAAAGATGCATCCTTTAACTTTACTGTAAAAGGTGTTAACATGTCTCTATATTGTTGCAGAATAATCATTCCTAGTTATCTATTATGGACCAATTCCTCAGAAGAGTGGATTGTAAAAGTTAACAATGCCACACTTACAGCGATGGTAGAGCAAGATAATAACAACTCATACATATACTTTTGCTTTACACTTAAAAAAAACATAGGAACGGTTGAGATTGCAGGTACAAACGCTATTCCCGAAACTTACTCCATTCTTTCAATTTTTATTTTTCTAGTTGTGTTATTACTTATTCAAATAAGTACGAAATTAGTTTCCAAAATTTTTGAAGCAAAACTTAAAATAGTGAGGATGGGGAAGTGAGCTTCCAACACATAATGTAATTTATAATCAAATTACGGTTTATTTTAATCCTAGTTAATCATACTTGTATTTAGTCGTCATGTGCATGCGCTGAATACATCATTTCTTATACGTCCTCTAAACGTTAAATATCAAATAATCGTTACTAATGAGACTTGATACCATTCTTAAAATTGCTATATTTTTTTAAAAACGTGAAAATCGAACTGTATGTAAAATTAATTTAAACGTGCAAAGGATGTTGAATGTGAAATAAAGGCCGTCCGTTATAACTCTTGTATAACTCATTAGAAGATAAAAATCGTCTACAAAATGCAAACAAAAATCAATTAAGGAGAAAAAACTTGTTAACATCGAAATAATAAATATAATTTTTCTTCTTCACCCCTTATTTTGTGAAGTAATATACTCAAAAATGTTGAGAAGAAAAGTATCCATATGTGAAAGGGTCTGATGACCTTTAATGCTCCGTTCACTTTACTTCCAGTCACGAAAGTTATGTGGCTAATATGAGATAAAACCATTGTAAACGTAAACTAACCATTGAGCCACCGCTAAAAGATAAAAGAGAAACCTTTTTTCCGTTTTATTCTCACCTCATTACGTTTTTTCAGCTAAACCACAAACGGCAGTTAAAATTATTAAGGCATTCCAACAAAAAATAGTAGAAATATAAATAATTTGTCGAAAAGAAAGCTAAATATATTGTCCATGAATATCACAAATTCTGCCAAAACAATGTTTATGCCCATGGCGCATGCAATGATGATTAAAGCAAACATGCTGTTTTGGCGGCTAATAATTGTTAATTCCGATTGTTCTCTACCTTTTAATAACAATTCCTTTTCAACCAATCTTATCCACGTAGCATAATCAACATATAAATAGCCACCAATTATTGTAAGACTTAAGATATAACAATGGTGAAAAGGCATTTGTATTTCCTGCGTGAGTATGGAACTTAGTAACATAGAGTCTGTTAAAAGCACGGGAAGAACAAGAATTATTAGGAAAATTGCAAATTCTTTCCTTGCTTCCGGTATCGCTATAACACTTATAATACCGATCATGAGCGCTGGGGAAAAAATAATCAATGTTGACTGTAACGTAACTCTGTAGGTTATAAGAAGCAGTAGAAGTATAGACAAACTCGATGAAAATAATAAAGCAACACGTTTATTACGACGATATAAAGAAGAAGAAAAGGATAGAATGATAATCATTAAGTAAATAACACTACGAAGACCTGATATTTCGCTTTGAATGGCACTTTCAAAGCATTGAAATCCGTAAGTAGTAGCCGCAAAACTCATAAGGAATATTACTATGAATTCAGATATAACGAAAAAACTCTTGTTCTTCTCATTGAGGTACCAGCGACCTTAAGTGTTTAATTAGAAGGGATCCAAAATTCTCTTTATTGGGATTCCAATTCAAAACGGTTATATTTAACCCACAAAGCTGTTTGGATAGTCTTTTACTCTCAGCTTCTAATATTAGACCTGAAAACTCCTCTAAACAATTTTTTAGGGATATGTCATAAGGTAAAATATTTATAACAACCAGTTTTGCCCCGTACTTCCTTTTTATATATAAGGAAACCTTTTTTAGGGCATAAATAATTTCCTTTACATTGTTTTGAGTTATATGAGTGATTATTACTATTAAAGGTAAAAAATTTGTAATCAGCATTCTGTTTTTTTCGATGGCTGCAGACAGCCCCTCTACCGTGTGAATCTGAAGTTTGTTTTCAACAGAATAGAGTTTTAGCAAACGATTGGCGATTTTAATAAAATGTTGTTTTCCAATGTCCGGATAAAATTTTTCTTCCATATTGTTGTAAATATACATTCCAAGAAGGAATCCCTTGCTTAAAAAGAAATGGGCAAGATTAATCGCAGCTTCTATACCAAACTCTAAAGCATTTTCTATTGAAGTCCCGAGACGCATGTCATAGTGAGCGTCTAGAAAAATCCACGCGCTCAGCTTTCCTTCCCGCTCATATTCATTCATCAGTGGAAAGTCTACAGTGCGCGTCGACATTCTTGCTGTGGCTTTCCAATTTATAAGTTTAAATTCCCACTCAATTCCCTTGAAGTAATAGTTTCCACGCTTAGTACATCTCACTTTGTAAAAGAATGAAAAGTTTCTAGTTCCGAAACCTTTCCATAACACTTTATAATTGGTTCCATCAACAAGTTCAAAATGTTTCGGAAGTTCTTCGTAAAGAATTAGAGTACCAACGCCTCCACTTATTTTACCAGTTATTTCTACATAATATATCTTCACCGATTAAAGCAGAATTTTTTAAACTTACTTTTTTTATCTCAATTCTCGGTAAAGATAAAGAGGCGCCCAAAAAGTAGATGAAAAGCGGAGCAAAAGAAAATTACTAATAATGCGCGACTTGTTAACACTAAGCTTAATATGAAAAGAACAGTAAACATTGTCAAAAACTTTTTTCCTTGAAAAATACAAACCATTAAGTCATCTCCGGCGATAATCTTTAGGTACAGGCACTTTATTGATAACTTCCCTTATTACTTCCCTTTGGTTAACGTTTTCAAGAACATGTTCTGGTTTTAGAACTAGTCTGTGCGCGATAGCATCATCAATAGCGAAGATTTTCACGTCGTCGGGTATCACGTAGTCTCTTCCATTAATAAATGCTATCGCTCTAGCAGTTTTAAGTAAAGCGAGTCCTCCTCTCGGACTAGATCCTACCTCAACTTTCGGGCGTTTTCGTGTCTCCCTGATTATTTGCGTGATATACTCTAAAATTGTTTCATCCGCATAAATGCTGGTTTCTACTTTCCTTTGTAAAGCTAGAAACTCTTCAGATGAAATAACAGGTTTGCTTTTCGGTTCATCTTTTGAATTTTTTCTTTGTCCATGGAAAAGCTAAAAACGGTATCTTTATATCCTTATGTTCTGACAATTGCTGAACCTTTTGCAGTATATCTCTTTCATCTTCCCCTTTAGCTTTAAGTTTTAAGGCATAATAAACAAGCAGTAATTCTTTTTTGTTTGAGTTAACAAATAAATCTTGGATGTGCTTAAGAAATTCAAAGTCCTTAGAGGTATGCCGGTCAACTTTTTGTACGTGCCTCTGCCATAGTGAAATCTTGGTTCAATGTAAAAATTTTTCAATTTTTCTTTTTATTTCTATGTAGATAATAGAAATTATGAATACAATACAGACCCATTCTCTGATCGCTATCGGAGGGATACTTTCCAAGAGATACTGCCTAATAAAGGCAACGTAAAAAGTTAATAGAGCTCCTATCAAAAAAGTTTTGATATAATTTTGTGAGAACATTTCTGAGATCAGCAAAACTGATTTTAAACTACTGAATTTTTCTATAAGTGCGCCCGATATGACTGCTAGAGAACCACCGGTAATGGGTAAAAGAAAGAATCCGGTGGACCTCAAGGGTTCTTGCTGAGTTATGACAATACAAAAGGCAAGGTAGCTCAATATTCCTGTGCAGAACATAATTAACAGTCTAAAGAGACTCTGCTTTTTAGTTGAATCAGCTTTTATTCTTAAACCGATGGATGTAAGAACTATTGGGGCTAAGGAAAACCATGATTTTTTTCCTGAAAAAGGGCTTAAAAGAAAAAATATAAGTAAAAAAGATAAAGAAACATATAAATTCTTTTATTGTTGCTTTTCTTTTCAACTAGTTAACCTCTAGTTTCAACTTCTTAATGGCTAAATAGATTTTCTTGTAGTTTTTCTGTCTATTGGATGTTGGCTATATTCGGCCTCTTCGAAGCACTCTCTTATATAAGTCACGTTTGGAGAGGCAGTTGCTATTTGTTGGAGCATATACTCAATTTCTCTTGGAGTCATAGATTCTCTTATAATTATGTTGCTTCGAATAAGATTTTGTAAAAACGTGTGATATAATTCAATTATTTCCTCTCTGTAATCTACTATACGAATTTCCACCTCTGTTATGCCCAAAGGCTTGCTTGCTTCGTTGTATACGGTTGCCACAATTCTATGTGTACCTTTACTTTCAAAAGTATGAGAAAAGGTAAAGTACTGTTTTTCATGAACCTCCCTTTCAAGGATGCTCGTGTCATCCACAATTATTTTTAGCTTATTACATGAAAACGTCCGTGCATTGTTCTTCCAAACACATTTAATTAATAATTTATCTCCAATTCCCCATACTCGAGGAAGTGAATCTGAAATCTCCGGGAACTCAATGTTCAGTCGAAATCTTTTTTCGATTCCTCTAAATTGTGTTCTCAAAGCCTTCGTTGATGTTTTAATCTTATCCTTTTTCCATAAAACTTGTGCAAGAAACTTTCTGATAGATTCTTCTTTGTAAACTGCGAATAATAATCCAGAGAAGATAAATGGAAATACTAAAATGTTGGGCTCTCTTGATATCTGAGTCCGTATTGTAGCACTCGAAAATTGATCAGACCCATTGAATGAGATGATGAGCAGAGCACTATCTGGCGAAATTGCAGATGGTAAATCTATTGAGAGCTCTAGTTTTCCTTCTGCGTCTGTTTTCCCAGATAAGCCTTGATTTTCAATGCTTACTATTTGTCCACTAATTGGATCTCCTTGGTCGTCATGGAGATAAATTGTCACATGGAGAAAATTTCCCAAAAACCTTCTTTTTTGATAATCGCAGTCCTAGATGTTCTCGCTATTATTCTAACTTTCTGTTTTAGTGTCAAGTTTTTGCTTTGCATATTGAGGGTAAGTAAGTGCTTTCCCAGCTTTTCATCTGAAGAAATGTATAAGGGATGAAAGAAAGATCCATCGGGCTTCACATTTGTTTCTGCTATTGTTAAACCATCTAAGGAGATAGTTATACAACCGTTAAAAGTTTCATCTTTATTTGTTATTATTGTTCCTTCTATATAATTTGTTTCGTTCCGAAAAAGCACATTCCCTCTTATCATTCTCAAAAGGTAAATGGGCGGTCCTCGTTTATCGAGGTTAACAGAAGAAAAATCTTCTTGTAGAGAGTCTAACCCCCGCAGGTGTTGCGTCGAAGGGAACCCATCCGTAAGGAGGCAAATAGACTTCTGTCAAAGCATGTGCTTCTGACACGGAATATAGAACCTTATGTCCTACTTTTTCTCTTGGTTTGAAACCACAGCATACTCTTGCGGGGATGCCTTGGCATCTTAGGATTATAGTTAGTGCCGTTGCTGCATCCATGCATATTCCTTTTCTTTTTTTAAGAAATGTTAAAACCCAATCTCTCTCAATGAAACCCTTAGTTTGAATTTCAGAATCATATTCAAAGTTGTTAACAAAGTACTTAACATCTTTAAGTACCTGATCTAGAACAGTGAGGGAAGTATTTTTCAAACTTTCAGCAAGTATTTTAACTTCTACTGGAAGGGTTTGTGGGAGTTGTAAGTAAGTTTTGCGAATATACTCGGGTATATCATCCATTGAAATAGCATCTTCATGGATATTGGCATAATTCCATGTAACTTGATAAGTGATCTTTAAGTGCGGGATTGGTTCACTTATTCTGATCTTGTAAATACTTGAGATCTTGTCGGAGAATACTTCAAATTTTACATCTGGTGACAACGTGAAATTAAAAACAACAGAGGTTGGAGAGGGTATTGGCAGATAAATCTCCCTTTTCGTTGAGTTTAGCTCTACTGTGAAAACTTTGGTTGTATTGCAAGGAGCTTGTAAAGGATCTAAATGAAAGATGGTTGTTTTGCACCATTTGAAGCCATCATAGTGATCGTATGTGATGTATCTCCAAAAGAGGAGGGAAATGTCGGTGATACATTGAATAACAAAAAGTTATTGTCCTTTTCCTTGAAGAAACTTTCTCCCCCTTTGATAGGATGAACAGGGCCTAATCTCTCATAGAAGCTGGGCAAATACATAAAAAGTTAGATTTTTAAAGATCAAAAGGAAGACGGAAATAGTTAACGACAAACATATAAAGAATACCACAAAAAACGATTTTTTCTCCGTTATTCTGGTTGAATTTTGCGAAGAAGGCATGTCATAAAAATTTTTCGGCACTATTTAATCTTTAGCTTTTCTCTTCTCTCCGACAAAAAACCTTTATATCCGTTTTTAACCAAAACTAAATCGTATAAGCATTCAACAATTGTTTAGAGAACTAGTGATTGCATGAAAATCGTCAAAAATTTTTCAAAGCGAAATGTAAATTTATTAGTGCTTAGTGAGCGTATTGAAAGCTTCTTTAAAAAACGAGGTTTTGAGACTCAAAAAGTTCAGTATTCTAAAGGACACTATGTAATTGTAGCCAAGAAACTCTTGCAGGAGGGTCTTAATGTGAGAATCGCTGGTGATCCCAACGATTTTTCAGTGGAACTATCGACTGAAGAAAGTTCGGATACATTAATTCGCTTGGGGACTTTGACATCTCTCTTTGGTGGTGGAATTTTGTTTTTGAAAGGGATGAAATCCAAAGAATTGCTTGATAAAGTGGAGAGTGATTTTTGGAGATTTGTTGAAGAAGCCTGTAAGATTTGAATTTACTCTATGATTTTCTGCGGGAAAAATATTTGAATAGGTTCTTCAAGAAATGCCCATAACCATGCACTTCCCTTAACCGTCCATACAAGTTCATTTTCTTTGCGAAGCGTTTGCAGAATTTCTGATGTTTCCTCATTTAATTCTTTGATGATTGTAAACGTATTTGTTATATTTGAGTAGGGTTCTAGTAGAATTCCTTTTTCTGTTCCAAACCATGATCTTTGTGCTGCTATGGGATAGTTTTGAAAAGGGTCAGAAGAATTTATTATCCAGAACTCATAGTATACCACTCTTATCCTCAAACCGGAGTATCGCTCGGGGTTTGAAATAACAAGAATACCGCTAAGATTTAATTCATTATCACTGAGCGTCCATTGAAAGTTTACAATTAAAAGATCTATTCTTTCTATTGCTCTGTAAAAATGCAAATAATTAAATGTTGAAAGTACTAAGTTTATGGAGCAACTCACGACTAAGACTGCGTAAACTCCTATTATCACAGTTTTGGAAGTGACTCTCACAGTTTTTGACTCCGAAATCTTAAATTAGAGTGCAATGATTTTAATTTTGTAGGTGGAGTATTTGAAGTTTAAATGGATGGAGGGGAGACTTTATAGTTTTTTAGTTATCTTTGGGTGGGGGGTAGCCGTTGCTTCTGTGGTATTAAATAGACTGTATCAGCAACCCTTGTTAACAGGACTGGATTATATACTTCTTTTTGTTATAAGTGTTTTCGCTGGTGCACTTTTGCTGAGAGCTAAACTTATTTTATTGGGCTGGGTTATAGCCACGGTGTTTTCCCTTATTCTTATGTTTTTGTGCTTGACGATGCCTGTACTTATAGGTTGGGTAAAGCACCCTCAGTTCTCATATCTCTTACATTGGGGAATTGTTGTTATGGTATTTAGGGCTTTGTTCCCCACGTTTTTCATCACTTGTTTGATGGGGTCTATTATTGGCGGTTTTGTTGGTGAAGAATTAATTTAACGTCGCCTAAGCTTAGGGTTAAGGATCTCGTCGATGGCGTAGCCTATCAATATGAAGGATAACGCAAGAAGCGCAATGGAAATGCCAGGTGGAACAATCCACCACCATTTTTCAACGTAGCTCTGCGCATCATGCAGCATTTTCCCCCATGACATAACGGTAGGGTCAAAGAGTCCCAGAAAGCTTAATGCTGCTTCCGAGATTATTGCGTTGGGAACTGATGTTGCTAGTGTGACATAGACCAAAGACATGACATTTGGTAGTATGTGACGGCGGATTATGTAGAACGTTCCAGCCCCTGAAGCTTTGGCAGCTTCAACGAATGTTCTTTCTTTTAAGCTTAACGTTTGAGAGCGAATGGTTCTGGAGAATCCCATCCATCCGAGCACTCCAATGGCAAATATGATATTCCATATTGATGGCGAAAGTACAGCGATTAATACTATTAAAAGAGGTAACGTTGGAAGAACCAATAAAGCGTCTGCAAATCTCATTAAGAGTTCGTCTACCGCTCCACCAAGGAATCCTGCGACGAGTCCTACTACTAATCCGATAGATACTGAAAGGATAGCGGAAAGGAGACCTACGAATAGTGATATTCTGGCGCCGTAAACTAGTTGTGAGAAAATATCTCTTCCTTCGTGATCCGTGCCTAATAGCCCGTATGCGTTTCCGTAAACTCTGAAATTAAGGTCATCTATGTTTAGTATGGTTCCGAAAGTACCCGTTGTTTTGTTAGTATCTTTAAATTGTATTTCTATCAAAAGTTTGTAGTATCCTTTTTCAGTAAATATTATAGATGCAGGGTCTGGAAGTTCTCCAACGTGTTCGGCAAAAAGTTGTCTGAACTCTGTTTCAAAGCTGTCTATGACAGGTTCGGGGTGTTTCCAAGAGTCTGTAGTTTGCTGAATATTTATGAAGGAGAGAATTGTTGTATTTCCTACAGGGTCTGAAAGATAAATTTTGATTTGAGCAGGTATGAGTTTGCCAGTGCTTCTTACAAAGTAGTAAAAATCCACTGCAAACCGTGGTGGAGGAGTTATTGATGGGTGATAATAAAGGCTTATTGGAGAGATAACTACTTTAGTCGTTCCCGATGGTATCGAGTTTTCTCGTCTTTTAGTAAAAAGCTGAATTGACCCTGCTCCACTTGTGTGGCTTCCGAATGTGGAATTGTATTCGTATTCTGTGTTAGCAGCGTCATTTGGGTATATGGTAACGTTCCATTCTTGTAGTGAGTCCACTCTTGGGAATCCTGGTTCTTGAGTTGTTTGATAGTTTTCGTTTAAGGTTTCAGGTGTAAAGTATCTGAACCATGCTGGTGCTGCCCACTGTCCTGCCACATGTCGGTCAAATACGGGGTCTTTGTCTGTTAATAGGGGTGCAGAAAGGGCTACTATCGTGAAAAATAGGATTACTACTATCCCTGCCATTCCTCTTTTGGAGCTCCAAATGCTTCTTAAAAAGTTTTTGAACCCCTTTAAGTAAAGTTGTGCTCTTTGTTTGTAGGTAGCCACATTGATCACCCATATTTTATTCGTGGGTCGATAATTCCGTAGAGTAGATCCGCGAGGAAGTTCGCTGCGATAACCAGTAATGCTATTATATAGAATGCAGCTTGAAGGACAGGGTAATCTCCGTAATTTATCGCTTGGTATATCCATTGGCCCATTCCGGGGTAAGAAAAGACTTGTTCAGTTATCATAGCTCCTGTAAACATGAAAGCAAAGGATAAGACAACGCTGGTTATAAGGGGAAGTGAAGCGTTTTTCAACGCATGTTTAAATAATACGGCTCTTTCAGTGACGCCTTTTGCACGGGCTGTCACTATGTAATCTTCTGTCAGTACTTCAAGCATGCACGCTCTGGTTAAGAGGAGGTATCCTCCATACATGAAAAGGGTGAGTACCGTCACTGGAAGAATTAGATGGAGGAGGCGCCCGTGGATAACTTCCAAAATGTTGGTTGGAGGGTTTATCTGCCATTCTTTAGGGAAGCTTCCAGCGCCAGGGAGCCATCCTAGATGATAATGAAATATTAAGAGCGCAAGCATCCCCATCCAAAATGATGGGAGAGAAAATGTTATGAGCGATGTGATTACGGCTGCGCTGTCGAAGCTTGTTCCTCTCTTTTGAGCTGCGTAAACTCCGAGTATAACCCCAAGGATTATGGCGAAGATTGTGGATAATCCTACAAGCAGGAAGGTGTTTGGTAAACGAATTAGTATATCTTTTTCGACAGGATTTTTGGAGAAGAAGGAATATCCGAGTTTGAATGTTAACATGTTAGTTACGTATTTGATGTACCTCGTAAAGGGGTCCTGATCGAAGCCATACATTTTCTCTATTTCTCTTACTTGGTCTTCTGTTAGCTTTCCTGTTGCTGCAAAGAGCTGAGTTGGATTAGCTGGCATCAGCATGAATATTATGAAGTTAAGTGTTAATACAAAGAATAATAGGAAGATTGAGTAAATGATTCTTTTGGCGATATATGCTTTTAAACCCATTTTTCTCCAGCCTTAAGATCTTGTTTGTTTTGTGATAATGTTAATTTCCCTTATATTTTAGTTTTTAGTTAATGAAAAATTTTGAAATAGAACTTTGTTATAGCAAAATTTAAATTAGCGAGTGTAACATTTTTAAGTGCGGAAGAAAAGGGAGAGAGGAAAAGTTCATGGATAAAAAAATAATTCTATTGTCGGCTTTCGTGTTGACACTATTGATGGCGATACCTGCGGTTGCCGCTCAAGGACCAAGAATGGATAGGGTACTGATTCACGTATATGCCAATCCAGATATGGAGTTCATGGACTTCGAGTTGGGAATTGTGGAGATTACTGACTGGCCTGCTACGAAGTATTACTTAGATAGATGGGTTAAAGAGCCCTATGCTAGCAAGCTCACTCTGAGAAGCTACTATGAGATTGGGATGATGCAGTTTGACCTCAACAATCAACGATGGCCCACTGGTTGGGATGAACCCTTAGAATATGACGATCGCACCGGCACCTATAAACACTATTACAATGATACAGACCCAAATAACATAAACCATCGTCGTGACTGGTGTGCAAAAGAGTTTAGGAAGGCCCTTGCTTATCTGACGGACAAGGGCAAGATTGTAAGGGAGATTTTAGGAGGGCTCGGTTACGCCTGTGAAACATTTGTTCCATATCCTGCTTTGGCTGCCTATACAGATTATGCAGATCTAGAAGTTAAAGGCCTCATCTATCACTACAACCCAGCTACAGCCGAACAAATCTTAGACAATGCAGGTTTCCAGGACTGGGATGGTGACGGAAGTAGGGATGACTGGAAGGATCCAGGCCCGGATCTTACGATTGGAACGGGTGACGATGGAGATGTGGAATACGATAGCCTTCGTCAATACGACCCAGCTGGTTTGGTCTTTTACATAAGAATGGACGACCCCAACCGAAGGACAGCCGGCGAAATGTTGGCTAGTGAAATGGAAAACTTGGATATTCCAGTTAAGAAGGTAATCACTGAGAGAACAGTTTGTTTTCGACAAGTCATGGTCTTCTACGACTATCACATCTATACAGGCGGCTGGAGCCTCGGAGCAATTCCGGAGTGGCTTCACACTATATGGAACAGTGAGTATTACTGGGCTCCTATGGGTTGGTCCAGCAACTACTGCGGATGGTGCAACAAGGACTACGACAGCTATTCATTCAAAGTTTTTACAGCTACAAGTCCAGAGGAGCTTATACAGAATTCCTTGAAGTGTCAGGAAATCATGGCCAGATATGTTGGCCACATACCTTTATGGGCTTCTGCTGCTGTTAAGGGCTTCAAATACAGCTACACGGGTGTTGTCGCTGACGTCGGCTATGGTGTTGACAACTACTACAGCTTTCTAAACATGCGGGACACGGAGACTGGAGCTGACACTACTATAGATTATGGTTTCAAGTCTGACATAGAAGGGGTGCACGTCATCAGCTCCGAGTGGCTCTGGGACTGGAACGTGATAGGAATGATCTATGAAACATTGATGGGTAGACAGCCCTACGATAAGGGCATTGGCTCTTATTATTACTGGCTTGCTACTGATTATACTGTTGGCAACTGGACGGCCGGTGATAAAACCTTTACTATGATCAACTTCACCATCCGTGACGACGTTTACTGGCAAGACGGTGTGCCATTCACCGCAGAAGACGTGGTCTTCAGCCTCAAATTCACGTTCCACTGCGGAAAAGGAGTTGCTTGGAACTTTGCAGCTGTACAATACCTAAATGACACGTGGGCTGAAGGAAATAAGGTAGTAGTGAAACTTAACATATACAAGCCTTTGACAGGACAAGAAGATCCAGGGTTCTTACCGATCATACCAAAACACATTTGGGAAGCCCAATTCCCAGACTGGGAGAGCTGGTACAATTACGAAACTGGCGAATGGTCAGATGAACGCATGGCTGTTAGAGACTGGCATCCATGGGAAGAACCCCATCCAGTCTATAACGAAACAAATCCCCATCCACAGAACGGCGTTTTAACTAAAGCCATTGGAACTGGCGCCTGGATATTTGATGAACACGTTGAAGGAGAAACCATAACCCTACACGCCAACCGCCTCTACTACTTCACAGCCGACCAAATAGACAGCGACATAAAATACCTGTTCTGGTCTGGAAAAGGCGATGCCAGTGGAAACATGGTTATAGATGGCCCTGACCTAGCCAAGGTCCACGCAGCTTGGGACTCGAAGCCTGGCGACCCCAACTGGGATGAAACATGCGACTTCAACCAGAATGAGCACGTGGAAGAGCTTGACCACTTGCTGGTGTCAAAGAACTACGGTTTGCCAGGATAGAGGTGGATGGTATGAAAATAAGAGGATTATGGGCTATTGGTGTATTGGTGCTAGCTGTAGTTGCTTTAGCACCTGCAATTAGGAGTAGCCCAGAGACACAAATAGTGTTAGAATATCCAACAATATCTCCGCCGATAAACCCTGTGACACAGTTTGATATCAATGTAGCAGTCTACGATGTAACCAACCTGCACGACTGGGAAGTAATTGTTTCTTGGGACCCAAAAATCATAAGATTTGTAAGCGTAAGTGAAGGTTCATTTCTGTCAGACAATGCTGGACCAAGCGGCACAGAATTCACCTATAACTTGCACACTCTTGGCCATGAGATACGAATTTACGGAGGAATATGGGATTCAGGTTACAGCGCGTCCGGTGATGGAGTTCTTGCCCTATTAACCTTTGAATGCTATAGTACCGGAGACCCCTTTGTTATCAAAGCCACCGAACATCACCTTTGGCAGGAAGGACTAGTTTCAATTTCACACACCGTGGTTGACGCAGATTTCTACCAGACGTTTCCAGTGACCTTCTTTGTAAGAAAGGTCCTAACTGATGTTAGCGGGCAACGTGCCACAGATGTTGACCCTGCGCCAGGTGACACCACGAGGTTTGATGCAAGATATAACACGCGAACTGGCAAGGGATGCTATGCACAACCACTGCTGATCGGTGATGTTGACAGAAGCGGAAGGGTTGACGTTGGCGACTCAGGTTTGGTAGGGACAAACTGGTTTAAGACAGAAGCTGATCCAACTCTCTACTGGGACGCTGACATCGACTGTAGCGGAAGGGTTGACGTTGGCGACTCAGGTTTGGTAGGGACAAACTGGTTTAATACTGGAGGAAAGATTGCTAACTTCAAATGGGACTTTGGTGACGGAACAATTGTTGAAGGCAAGGACAAGTCTGTCGTTACGCATGAATATGAAAACTACGGCATCTACACGGTAAACCTGACAGTGACAGATGGTTCGGGTAACTCATGGAGCACTACTCAAACGGTAAAGATATGGCGTGAGGTACGACCTATCGATGTCTGGCCGTGTATAGACGACTTCCCACCATTTGGCGACCTGACAGTAATGCCCGGAATGACCCCTCCGCAGGACGTGCTACCGTGGAACGGCACAATATTCATAACAGGGGGCTACATTAACGAGGGGACTCTGAAGCAAAACTTCACAGTCGCCGTTTATGCCTTTAACTCCACCCACGAAATACTGTTAGCTCAAAGGGTACTGGAAAACGAGCCGCCTGGTTCAACGCCGTACTGGCTCCTGTTTGGAACAGGTGAACCTGGCGTGTATTCAGAATGGCCAGGAATTAACGTCAGCGAAGCTGGATTGGTCGATAGCACCTACCAACTTAAGATAGTTGTAACAACACCTCAGCTTGACATGGATGAGACGAATAACGAAATCGTATATTCGTATTCATTCACAGTGTTGCCGAAACCATAGCAAACCCTAAAATACCTCAATATCCCCCCCTTTTTTCATAACAGTAAAAGTTGTTGGTTCACAAAACTTATATAGAATGAATGAAATTCTCTCTTATCAACACCGATGGCTGGAAGAAAAATGAAGCTCAACTTGCGATTTATAACTCTGATTTTTACTCTTACCTTAATTTTCACAGTTTCAATGAAAAATCTTGGAACAAATCCAGTTTTAGCTCAATTTATGAGAGTTTACATGAATCCTGAGATCTCTACTGCCGAACCTGGAACAGAGTTTACGGTTGAACTTAACATAGAGAATTCTGAGAAAATTTACGCCTGGTATGCAAGAATCGGATGGAACCCTGAAATCTTAAACCTCACAAATTTGGTCGAAGGTTCCTTTTTAAACCAGGAAGGAACGAAAAAAACAGATTTCATACAAGCCCGTAACAATACAGCTGGAACAGCTTATTTCGGGTGTTCATTAAAAGGTGAGTCACCCGTAGCTCAACCTTCTGGAAGTGGAACCTTAGCTTATCTAACCTTCTTTGTGTTAAAAGAAGGAGAGACTTACATAAATTTCACATCCTTCTCTTTGTATAATTACTGGAGTATGGAGCCTATAAATCCTGAAAGATACACGTTAAAAGGTGGCTACTTCAAGTACCCATATTTCACGGTATCTGTAAGCCCTGCAACAATCTTCAATCCAAACTTAACTACAAACACAACATTTAACGTCAATATAACAGCTTATGTGGAAAACCTTTACGGTTGGAACATAAATCTGACATGGAACAAAGAAATTCTAGAGATGATTCACGCCACCGAGGGGCCTTTCTTAACAAGAGGAGATACTTACACAAGTAACTTCACCTATATCATATACTCTGAACAAGGTTACGCCCTTCTAAACTCTTCCCTTGTTGAACCAGCGCCTCCAGTAAACGGCACGGGAACCTTAGTGACCATTACTTTTAAGGTCAAAAAACTAGGAGAATCAGACATCACGTTGGGAAATGTTCAATTATATACAAGAGAAGGTAGAGAAATAATGCACACCCTTACCCACGGAAAATTCTCAAATATTCTCCATGATGTTGCTGTAATATCGATAAATGCTCCCATAGCGGACAACAGATTAACAATAGGCGACGTAATAAACGTAGCTGTGGATGTAAAAAACAAAGGAAATGTACCAGAAACAATTGATGTGAAACTCTACTATGGACTACTAGTTATAGATGTTCAAACCATAACTATTGAACCCAACCAAACAAAAACCATTACATTCACTTGGAATACCTCAGATTTGACAGAGGGAGAAGATGAACTGAAAGCCTTGATTCCTCCGCTTCCAGAAGAGTCGTTCACAACGGATAATGAGAAAATCTTTGGCACAATTATGGTAACCAAAGCTGCTGGAATAATGTTTTCGAGGGAGATTCTAATAGCAATAATTTTTGTGATAGCGATTATTATAATTGCATTTTTTGTTTTGAGAAGGCGGAAAGGCGGAAAAGGCTAAAAGTGTCATTCAAGGAAAACTCTGATAAAGGTCACAAATTTTATAACATTTATAAAATCTTTCTATTCCACATAGAAGATAATACCAGAAAGTTTTTAAAAAGGATTTGCTAATTTCTATTTTGCGAAAAGGAGAAGGGAGAATGACATGAGCAACAAATTAAGTTCTCTCTTAATGCTAGGTTTGCTGCTAGCTGGTATGCTGATTGTCGCTATCCCAACGGTTTATGCTCTAGAACCTACAATGTACTTAGAAGCTTCAGTTACCACAGGACTAGACCCCGGAAACCCCGACCTCAACCACTTCGACTTATTTGTCTTATTCAGAGACTTCACAGATATGTATGGTTGGCAGGTAGGATTAACATGGGACAAAACAGTTCTAAGGGCGGAAAGTGTCGTTTACGGTAAGACCGCTTACCCAGAGAGCGTTTTTGCAGTGCTTGCACCCACAAGAACAACAAACACTTTCGACGGAGTCATTGATAATGATAATGGCCAAATTTATCCGCCCTATGCTGAAAGCCTTACAGGCACAGGTGGAGTCACTGGTGACCCTGGAACAGGATATTATCTAATGAAAGTAACGTTTACAGTAATAGGATTCGCGCCCGAACCCGATGGCACAACGATAGACTTTATAGTGGCAGACCCTTACGGACCAGTATCAGCGTGGACACAATATCCAGATGTAGCTACGTTGTTAACACCAAACTTTGAGTCAATAACAGTATATACGATTGCTCCTCCAACACCATACAGCCCAACAGCCGACTTCACATGGCTCCCAGTCTTCCCAAAGGAAGGTGACACTGTAACCTTTGATGCTAGCGCTTCAACACCAGGTTTTGACGGTTCAGCCATATGTCCGATAACCGAGTATCGCTGGGACTTTGACGGCGACCTAGTTTGGGATAAAATAGTAACAGATCCAATAACAACATGGTCATACACAACCGCAGGCGACTACGACGTAACATTAGAAGTATACGCTCCAGGCGCTTATCCACCAGAAGTCCCAGACACAGATAGTATAACGAAAACAATTACAGTGCTGCCACCTCCAATGGGAGCAGCCATTGACCTTTATTGCCAGAAGACACCTTGGGACGGCACGGGCCCGGACGTTGAAAGCGATGCCTTCGCGCCTCAAGAACTGGTAATACTCTACGCAAAAGTAACATACAATGATGACCCAGTAGCCAATAAACAGGTAGGCTTCCAGGTAAACGCCTCTGACGGTACAGCCATACTTTATAGAGTTGCTGAAACGGATGAGTCTGGAATTGCAACGGTGGAATTTAGAATTCCATCCGATCCTGTATTCGGAGAATGGCTGGCTTACGCTATAGTGGACGTTGCTGGAACAACAGTAGCTGACACCATGCCCTTCGATGTAGGCTGGATAATCGAAATACTCTCAGTTACACCAGTAGAGAGTACCTACAGTAAAGGAGAAACAGCATCGTTCACCCTTTCTATTAAGAACCTAGGAAAGACAACGAAAACGCCAACAATAACTGTTGTGGTATACGATGAATGTGCGGTACCCATAGCAGTTGCCTTAGTTTCTGAATGGTCCATTGAAGGTGAAGCCACAGCCGAATTTAGCTGCAAACTTGACATACCCATGTGGGCTTTTGTAGGAACAGCCACGGTATACGCAAACGCCTTCACAGACCTACCCTCAAACGACGGCGTGCCCTATTGTCCAGAGGCTCAAGCGAACTTCCTTATAAGTAAACCTTAGGTGACAAAGCTCTGTGGGAAAAACAATCTCCCCCTTTTTTTTATGCATCCTCCTTTTAACAGTTTCCATAAGACAAACATGGGCTCAATACCCACTAGTCCTCACAATAGAAACAGACAAAGAATACTACTATCTAGATGAAACAGTCTACATTTATGGAAACCTCACACTTGAAGACGTCCAAGTAAGTGACGGATTAATAGGTTTAGAAATTGAAAATCCTAAAAACAAATCAATAATAATCAGAACGCTTCCAACAGGCGACATCTCCAACAAAACATGGTTAATAGAAATATTAAGCGTCATCCCGTGCGACGAATGGGGAGTACCAAAAAACTCGTTCCAAATAGGCACCTTATCATACTTTAATATCACGCTAAAAAACAACGACATAGAAAATCGTCACGTGTATATTTCAGTAAACATCTTTGATTCAAGCCAAACACCTATAGGACTCTCAGCCTTCGAAGCAATTCTATACGCCAATTCTACAGGCCAAGTTATTCTAAGTGTACCAATACCAGAAACAGCTTCACTTGGAACAGCTGAAGCCTATGCTAATGTTTTCAGTCTTAGACCGAAACAAGCAGGAAAACCCTATGGTCCGGAAAAATCAGCTCAATTCAACATAACAAACTCTCAAACTGGAAGCACGCTTCAAGCTCAGCTATATACATCATCCATAAACGGAAACTTTAACCTATCCTTCCACATATCTCCCTACGGGATTGCAGGCGAATACACAATATCCGCCTCCAGCATATATGAGGGATACGTCGTCTTCAAACAAACAACGTTTTATGTTAAAGTTCCAGGCGATGTGAACGGTGATTTCAGAGTAGATCTAATCGATGCATCGCTCCTAGGCCTAGCGTGGTGGTCAACACCCTCAGATCCCAACTGGAACCCAGAATGCGATTTCAACAAAGACAACAGAGTAGATGTTGCGGATGCATCACTCATCGGACGCTACTGGGGCTACAAAATCTAACAAAAAGAGACGCACACGAAAACTTATATTTCTAAGAGTCAAATATAGTAAACTTTAAAAACTAAAGTCGAAAATTTATTTAGGAGGAAGCTACATGTTGACTGACAACTTAAAAAAGACTATATTGATAATCCTGATAGCTTTTCTTTCCGTATCAGCGCTATCTAGTCTTAACAACTTCAATGTTTACATCCGTCCAACCTTTGCTCAGGAAACCACCATGTACATAGAACCACAAACTATAACAGACCTAGAAATAGGAGAGACTTTCAATATTACAGTCTTAATAAAGGACTTTACAGATCTCTACGGATATCAAGTAGGCATACACTGGAATGCCTCTCTATTAGAAGCAACACACGTACTTATTGGCAAAGTTTACTGGCCAGAAAGCATCTTTGCAATACTCGCCCCAACCAGAAACACTAATCTCTATCCAGGATCAGTTGATAATGATAATGGCCAAATTTATCCGCCGTACGCTGAAACCCTCACAGGCACAGGTGGAGTTAGCGGAACACCAGGTGTAGGCTACAATCTAATGAAAGTAACTTTTAGAGTCAAAGGCTACGCCCCAGAAGGTTCATACATAAATTTAACAAAGGCAGATCCCTATGGACCAATATCCTGTTGGACACAATATCCAAATGTAACAGAACTTTTAACACCAGTACTTCTTAATGCAACATTCTCAACAGTTGAACCTATGGCCCCCAGCTCACCAGTAGCCAACTTCACATGGACACCAACAGAGCCCGTACCCTTCCAAAATATTACCTTCGACGCTTCAAGCTCACTTTCGGGTTTCGACGGTTCAGCTGTGTGTCCGATAACCGAGTATCGCTGGGACTTTGACGGCGACTTAGTCTTCGACTTAAACACTTCAGCTTCAACAGTTAAATATTCATACAACGGTTCCTACAGCTATCCTGTCACGCTTGAAGTATACGCTCCCGGCAGCTATCCACCAGAAGTCCCAGACACTAACCGCATAACAAAAACAGTGACCGTAGTTCCACCTCCACCAGCTCCTATATCCCCGACATTGATCTATGTAGATCCACCCTATATCAACGCAACAACAGTAGGAGAAACTATCAATGTTACTATAAAAATCCAAGATTTTATTCAGCTTTGGAGCTGGCAAGTCGGTCTAAAATGGGATCCAGAAATCCTTAACTGCACAAGTGTAACTTTTGGTCCAGAGTTAGAAGATGGTGTATTCAATGTATTGGCTCCAGGTAGGTATACATTACCTTACGGAGGAGATATAGATAACGTAGAGGGCAAAATAATTCCTGCAGCGGAGTCTCTTACAATTCCAGGCGAAGGGGTAACTGCTGTAGCTGGTGTGAGTTACAACTTAATGAAACTAACATTTGAGGTGCTAGCTTCAGGAATATCTGACCTTCACATGTATGAAGTAACAACTCTATATTACCCAGACGCTACTGAAGGCCAAACGATCATCCGAGACACGTACACAATAAGATTAGCAGAAGGAGATTTTGTTGTTCAAATTCTAACAAACTCTACGGGCCTTTATTCAGATATTTCTGGACACACCTTTGCAGGGCCACCACAAAATCTTTTAACATTAAACATTACAGCAAGAAGCTATAGATTGAGACAAGCAGATAGCGAAAATGGTTTCGCAAATATAACAATACCGAAAGCTTTAATGTGGGTTGACATTTTAGATGAATGGGCAGTGTTAATCAACGGAGAACAACCTCTTTTAAGACACTTTGAAGAAAACGATACTCACTACTTCCTACACTTCGTATACCCACATCGAACGAATGGAGACCCAGAAACGGCATATCCACACATAATTACAATACAGAGCACATACGCTATTCCTGAGCTTTCACAAAATCTTCTGCTGATTTCCATGCTCATAGTGACTGCTATTGCGCTTTTATATGCAAGAAAACTTAAAGGATGCGGAAAAAGACAATGTTTACATGGTTAAAAATAAGTTCCCTTTTCTTTTTTTAAAATCTGATTTTAAATCAGTATAAAGACTTTTTGTACATGTAGGATTTTGGTTGCAAAAACTAAATGCTGAGGGTAAAGTCGACTTAATCGACCTCAACACACGATAAGTAAATTTTGTTTACTCTTCCTTAAGTCTCTTGCTATGAGAATTTGGGACAAAATACACCAATTCAGCTCCACCTTTTCCCTCGTTTATCAATCAAAGGAGTGGAAAATCAATGGACAAAAAATATAGTATAGCAATTTTACCTTCCTTCTCATAATAAATTTCTTGTTGAAAATAACGACAACCTAAATAACTATTTTTAAATAGACCCCGCAAACAACCATAACAGACAAAATCGAAAACTTTCAAAATTAACATATCTACATCGCTAGTGATCTGAGCTTGTCTAGGTAATTTTACACACTAAATTCTGACACCGGATCTTAGTAAGCGTTTCCGGTGATGTTGACAGTGACATGGTTCTCCACGCCTGAAGCTCCGAACTAGAACCCTAGCGCTGGTATAGATGGCAATGTAAGAATTGACCGCGGCGACATGGAAATACTAATCTAAACTAGTCTAAGGAAGTCCATGGCCTTTTTTTATTTAAAAGATTTTAACAGTCTCTTCCTCAAGGTGTGAAAAAGATAAATATTAGAAAATATGTTTTTAGTAATTGAGAAAGGAGAGTAAAGTTGTGAAAAAATTATCTAGAGGCATCTTTCTTATTATTTTTTTAATAATATGCTCCAGTTTCAGACCCCATTTTATAATTGCAGCGCCAAAAACAATAAGAGTTCCTGCCGATTATCCTACAATCCAACAAGCCATAAACGCTGCTGCTTCTGGCGACACCATATATGTAGCGGAAGGAACGTATTATGAACGCATAAAAGTAAATAAAACTTTAACTTTAATCGGAGAAAACCCTGCAACAACGATAATCGACGGGTCGGAAAGGGGACCCATAATCAATGTGACTGCTGATTACGTGAAAATCAAAAATTTCACTGTGCAAAATGGGAAAGACTATACAGGAATATGGGTTGAAAATCCCGCGGGAGCCCCTATAGTTTCGGTTACTATAAGCACCAATGTATTTATAAACAATTACGCTTGCGTTATATTGAGTCGTAGCATAGGTGCAGTAATAACAAATAATACTATGAAATTAAATCAATACGGCATAAGAGCTTATTCCTCAAAGTTGACGTTAATTGCCTATAATAGGATAGAAAACAGCCTTTTTTATGGCGTTCACCTTCACACACGCTCAGAAAACAATACCATAAAGTTTAACAAGTTTTTATATAACAAATACGGTGTTCACATCGAAACCTCAGATTACAATAACCTTTCACGAAACGAAATCGTTTCAGCTGTAGACAAGAACGGCTATGGAATTCGCCTCACAACTTCCAGAAATACCAGAATTGTGGGTAACACGATCCAATTTAATTACAGAGGTATAGTTTTGTGGGAGGATTCTGTAAATAACACAATTTATTATAATAACTTTTTGAATAACACTGAACAACATTACCACTATAATACGCCACTCACTTCAAATCTTTGGGATACAAACATCTGTCCCGGGGCTGAAGGAAATTACTGGTCTGACTATCAAGGTGTTGACGATGGAACGGGGGTGGGCAGGTGGGGTGAATCTCGGATTGCAGGAGATGGTATAGGCGATACGCTAATACCCCATCAAAGCGTTGATTACTATCCGTTGATGCATCCTTGGAGTCCCTTCCCCGTAGCTCGCTTTACTCATAGTCCTGAACAACCTTATGTGAATGAGATAGTAACTTTCGACGCATCAGCAAGCTCCGGCGACTTAATCAGTTATGAATGGAATTTCGGCGATGGTTCACCCAAAGTGGTGGAAAGCGATCCTGTAACCACTCACATTTATGAAGCGGTTGGAAACTATACGGTTACTCTTACTATTACAGACAGGGAAGGCTTAACTAACTCCACATCAAAAACAATAACTGTTCTGCCCTTTAGGTTGCAACTTGACATTTATACACAGAAAGAACCGTATAGCGGAAAAGGATACAACCAAACAAGTGATTCCTTTACACCTCAAGAAATTGTGATATTGTATGGGTTAGTAACCTTCAATGATGAACCTGTACCAGACAAGCTCGTAGCTTTCGATGTATACGATCCCAACGGAACTAGAATTGTTTCGCGTTCAAGCCTTACTAGCAGCGATGGTATCGCTATAGTGAATTTCACATTGGCGACTAATGCTACATTTGGTACATATTCAGTCATAGGAAACGTCGAGGTAGCTGGAAACATCGCTACGGACTATCTTAGATTCAAAGTAGGATGGATAATAAACATTGTGGAAATTGAAACGGTGGACGCGACGGGGATGGCAAAAACCGAGTTCGTGAAGGGCGAAATAGTGTACATGACGGTCGCCTTGGAAAATATAGCTTTTATTCCCAAAGAAGTTGTATTAACGGTTACAATTTGTGATGAAAAAGATACCCCAATAGCTGCGGCATCTTTTCAAATGACAGTTGACTCTGGGTTATTCTTGTTTAGCACGATATTTGCTTTGAAAATCCCAGAATGGTCCTTAGTTGGAGTAGCGACAATTTACGTAGATGTTTTCACTGGTTGGATGTGGGAAAACGGAGTTCCTTATTGTCCCGAAAAAGCAACTTACATATACATTATCCATTAAACAAGAGTGAGATCATGAACAGAAGAAGACTATGTTTCCTTTCTGTTTCAATAATGTTAATTTCAACTTCAGCTCTAACTTCGTCTCCTTACGTTTTCTTAATTGAAGGGCCATCTATAGATGTTTATACGCAGAAGGGAGGGGAAGGTTTTAACCAACCAAGTGCACCCTTTGCACCCGGAGAACAAATACAAATTTACGCTAATGTAACCTATGAAGGCGTTGGTGTTGAGGGAAAACTTGTGGCTTTTGAGGTATTTAACGCTGAAAACACTTCTGTTCTTGCAAGAGTTGCAGAAACCAACCAAAATGGAATAGCTTCTATGTATTTCAGAATTCCTCAAAATGGATTACCTGAACAGGTTATTGGAATATGGACGATTTTCGCCACGGTTTCTATAGGCGAACAGACAGTCTCTGATATGTTAAACTTTGAGGTCTCCGGTATAATGATAGATCTTTATACGCAAAGGGGTGGACGAGGTCCTGACTTACCAAGCGACGCTTTCGCTCCCCAAGAAGAGGTAATTTTCTACGCCTCTGTGACCTATGATTTTGACCCTGTGGAAGCTAAGATTGTAGCTTTCCAGATTTTCGACGCGAATAATAGCTTAATTGACTACAGAACGGCTGAGACCAACGCCACAGGTATAGCCTTAATAAATATGAGGATACCTTCAACACCCATTTTTGGAACATGGTGTGCTATTGCGACAGTTGAAGTTCTAAATCTTGTTGTCAATGACACTCTTACTTTCAAGGTAGGCTGGATTATCGAAATCTTGAGTTTACAAATAGTCAACGAAAAAAGTGAAGCAAAATTGGAATTTTTGAGAGGAGAACGGATAAATTTTCTTCTTTATGTACAAAACATAGCTTTTGTCCCAAAAATTGTTACATTTACCATAACAGTATATGATGCATGTAAGGTTCCTATAGGTCATGTGTTGTTACCTCACTGGATAGTTTCACCTAATAGAAGCATAATTTTCATTCTTGGGATAGACATACCTATTTGGTCTTACAGCGGACTCAGCGCAGTATATGCTAACGCCTGTACCAATCTGCCAAACGTCAACGGACAACCGTATTGTCCAGAAACAAAGGTAGAGTTTCAGATAGGATAGAATCACCGTTTTTATCTCACTTTCGTATGTGACGCGATTTTTTGAGATTTTTCTTATACCAAACCAACATAACAACTCCTAATGTTAATGTCGTAATTCCAACGGGCAAAAGATAAGTATAAGGATAGTTTTTCTGGGGAATTCCTTTGAGAAGGCGAAGATAATATGGTGGTGTTGTTCTAGGTATAATCATATCTATTGACGCTGTGTAATTTCCTGTATGATTTACCACGCCTCCTACTTCCTTTGTTTTATTGTTCGGTTGAATGGGAATTGTGAGGCTACCAGCTTTCTTCACACTAAAACTATACGGTTCAGGATATTCGCCTATTTTCTTTCTTGCAAGTATTACCTCAAAATAGGTTGAATTTAAAAGAGGGCCAGTGATATTAAAATATAAAAACATAGCAGGGTAGGGGATGTCAGGCTCGTATAAAAGGGTGATATTACGCCATTCATCGGCTGGCCACCACTTTACAACTAACTTTTCCCCTTCTTCAAAAAAACCTGAAATTTCATAAACATTATTTTTTTGATCTAGCGACCTCATTTCAAACTCCGTTATCGACATGTTTGAATACGCTGTAATAATCCCTCCTATTAATAAGAGAAATAATGCAACAATCAAAATGCTTCCTTTCAAGATTAACACCTTTTTCTAAACTCGCTTATAATACATCAACTTTCTAAATCTTAAATTTTATTGAAAATCCTTAGTTCAAGTTCTTCACTATTGTATGTTGCATCTCATAGTTACATTTCCTAAGACTTGCTCTACATCGCGACGGACTGATTTAGCGACGGGCATGCATAAAATTACCGTTTTATTGAGTTTATCACTTTAGTTCACAGCATTCTGTAAGGAGCGTTCAAGCCTAAGGAACGTGTGTACCCTGACCATTGTATAAGAGTATTCTGAACGAAGTCTGTAAAATCGCTCAAAAACGTTCAATACTTGAAAATACTCATGCTTCACTCTGAGGAAAGTTGAAAGATAATATCAAAATACATTCAACAGATAGGAGATTAGAGGTTTATAATTAAACTTTCAATTTTAACATAACATGCTTCTATCAGCTTTTTAGTTTTTATTATTTATCGTATTTTCCAGATTTTCACCGGTAATCGTTTAAGTTTTTATCCACAATAATTGGGTAACTTTCTTCCACATACATTCCCTGCAAATAAAATCCTATCCCCGTCTGAAACATTGTTAATGCTTCTTAAATCAATTGATCAATGTTAACAACCTTATAAAGCAGCGAAGAATCCACTTGAGCATTTAAAGAAGCTGGAAAAAACAAAACTAAAGTAGCTAATATTAAACAATAGTCCAGAGTAACAACCATAAATCATTTCGTCACTCATCCCCCAACAATAATAAGACCGGTTCTTCTAGTTAACAATTACTTCTAAAACCAGAATGGCATCAACAAATATAAAATACAAAATCCATCTTTAGTATAAATGTGGGAGCTACAAAATCGCAATGCCTAACAAGAAAAAAACTCGTCAAGAAAAAACCCGTTTTTCAAGCAAGCATATTATCCTTATTTCAATAATCATTTCTCTGATAACTACTCTAAGCTTTACAATTTATTCTCTATTTCCACAATCTGAAGCCAAATTTTCTCTTAACGCTGCGATTGTCGATCAATTAAACATAGAATATCCAAATCCAACATTTATTGAAAATGTTACTAGCCTTTTAGAAAAATGTGGTTTCCAAGTAACTTATTATAAAAAAGCAAGGGTGGATGTATATAGAGAACTGGTGAAAAAAGACTATGGAATAATAATTCTAAGAGCGCATTTGGCATTAAGGGAAGACAAATCCACAGTGGATTTGTTCACATCTGAAGGATATGATCCGGATAAGTATAGATGGGAGCTAGAAAACGATTACATGGTCATAGGCGAGTTGCTATACAAGCCTGGCCAACGTTATTATGCTGTCACCTATAAATTCATCAGGAATCTGGAAGGAAGATTTTCCAAAAGCATCATAGTAGCTATGGGATGTTGGAGTCTAAAAGAGGGATGTGAACAGTTGGCTCAAGCTTTTGTTGACAAAGGAGCTATAGCCTACATTGGATGGAC
>Ga0190286_1000149_pt1 | contig 34996 bp, 39 predicted proteins | sample 48691834_MG_FD_183241 | JGI IMG/M metagenome (GOLD analysis project Ga0190286, IMG submission 183241) | Hydrothermal vent microbial mat bacterial communities from Southern Trench, Guaymas Basin, Mexico - 4869-18-3-4_MG | ecosystem: Environmental > Aquatic > Marine > Hydrothermal vents >... | reverse complement strand
ACAAGGTCAAGCCCGATGGCACCTATAGGTAGATTTATTATCCTCTCATAAAATGATAAGGCCCCAAAGTATGTCTGGAGGATAATGTTGAGGCCTATATCTGCTAGTACCTTATAGACCTCCTCCACTAATCTTATATCCTCTTCTTCTAGATCCAATACCAAGGCAGGTTCATCCATTTGTACCCAAACTACCCCTGCCTCTTTAAGAGACATGAGGATCTCCTTGTAGACATCCTTTAATGCTGAAATTAAAGACCCTTTATCTAAAAATATCTTGCTCAATCTCAAAAATGTATATGGGCCTACAATAACAGGTTTGCCATTTATGCCAGCCCTCTCCCTTGCCAGACTGTAAGAAATAAGTGGGCGATTCTCCAAAAGGCAAGGCATAGTATCCAATTCTGGGACAAGGTAGTGATAATTTGTATCAAACCACTTTGTCATCTCAAGTGGGGCAATACCCTCCCTTCCCCTAGCCAATGTAAAATAGAGAGAGGGGGGCACAGGGGCCTTTTCTTTATATTTGAATCTGTTTGGGATGAATCCAAACATTGTTGCCATATCTAGCATATGGTCATAGAGGGAGAAGTCATTTACAGGGATTAGGTCAATGCCTATCTCTCTCTGATATCCCCAATTCTCTACTTGCAGATTTAAGGCAGTCTCTTTTAATTCATCTTCACTGATCTTATCTTGCCAGTAGCCCTCTAGTGCCTTTTTTAACTCCCTACCCTTTCCAATCCTGGGATAGCCCAAATTGCTGGTTAAGATCTCCATCTTTTACCTCCTAATAGAACTCAAAGAAAAGGACTATAAAATCTAACACAAAAATTGTTATTTGCCAAACCGATGCAAATATGTTAGAAATAGACATGGTTTCTTATAAAGTCAAAGATAGTTTCTTTTATAAGGCAAAGAGAGAGGGATATGTCTGTAGGTCAGTGTATAAACTTATGGAAATAAATCAAAAATATCACATAATTAAGGAAAAATATAGGGTATTGGACTTAGGGGCAGCCCCTGGGTCATGGATTCAATATACGTCCAAGATTGTAGGTAAAGATGGTTTTATATTAGGGATAGACATACAGCCATTAAAGATTAATACTTCAGAAAATGTACATTTTTTAGAGAAAGATGTATTTGACTTAGATATAGAGGAAATTTCACATACAAAATTTGATGTGGTATTAAGTGATATGTCTCCAAACACTACAGGAAAAAAGGATGCAGATGCATACCATTCATTCAGGCTCTCAATGCGTGCATTGGAGGTAGGTGATGTTGTATTAAAAAAAGGAGGACATATTGTCTGCAAGGTACTTGAGGGTGGTGATTTTAAAAAACTCTTAGAGATGTTTAGGATGAGATTTTGTTTTTTAAGGCCATTTAAGCCAAAAAGTTCACGGTCTGTAAGTAGAGAGATATACTTAATAGGATTAGATAAAATTTAAATAGGGGAGGTTTTATGGCAGGCCACTCCAAATGGGCACAAATTAAGAGAAAAAAATGGGCTATGGATGCAAAAAAGGGGAAACTCTTCACAAAGTTAATCAGGGAGATTATTACCTCAGCCCGCTTGGGGGGAGGAGACCCAGAGAACAATCCAAGGCTAAGGCAGGCCATAATCTCTGCAAAAGCAATAAATATGCCTAAGGAAAATATTGAAAGGGCCATTAAGAAGGGTACAGGTGAGTTGGAGAGTACATATTATGAAGAGGCCTTGTATGAGGGATATGGTCCAGGTGGAGTAGCCATCTTGATATCTGTTATTACAGACAACAAAAATCGAACTGTATCTGAACTAAGACGCCTTTTTAACAAGTATGGTGGAGACTTGGCAGAGGCAGGTTCTGTATCTTGGTTATTTCAAAAAAGGGGGTCTATAATATTTAACAAAGACAATATTGATGAGGAACATCTAATGGAGGTTGCACTGGAGGCAGGGGCAGAGGATATAAGAGAGGAAGAGACCGCCTATGAGGTAATTACAAAACCAGAAGACCTTGATTTGATAAAGGAGGCATTTGATAAGGCAGGATTGAAGTATAATCTAGCAGAATTGAGCATGATTCCCCAAAGTACCTTACGTATTGAGGAAGAAAAGAAGGCAGAACAAATCTTAAGATTGGTAGAGGTATTAGAGGATCATGACGATGTACAGAAGGTATATGCCAACTTTGATATACCTGAGGAGATCATAGAAAGGGTATCACAAACAGATGAGGGTGCTAGGTATTGATCTGGGTTCTTATGTTACAGGCTATGGGGTAGTAGAGAGGAGTGGGGATGGGCCTGTTCATATAGATAGTGGTGAGATTAGATTGAATAGGAGGCTATCCAAACTCTACCATGAGCTCTGTAATATAATGGAAAGGTATATGCCTGAATGCGTAGCCATTGAGGATATTTATGCAGCAAAGAACATAAAAACAGCCTTTAGGCTGGGACAGTTAAAGGGTGTGGCCACATTAGCCGTAGAAAGATTCAATTCCTCCCTATTTGCTTACACCCCACTCCAGATCAAAAAGGCCGTAGTGGGATATGGACTTGCAGATAAACAACAGGTAAGACAGATGGTCAAAAGGCTACTTAGGCTTCCTAGTTTACCTAGGGAACATGCCGCTGATGCCTTGGCAACAGCTATCTGCCATATACATAGGTTAATTATAGGTTAATTATATGATAGGGTATCTTCAAGGTACCTTAATGCTCAAGTACCCAAACTATGTCATTGTAGAGACAAACGGGGTAGGCTACAGGATAGAGATTCCACTTAATACGTTTTCTGAATTGCCAGATGTTGGGGAGAGGGTAAAACTGCACATTCATACATATTTCAAGGAAAATGCAATTAGGCTATTTGGCTTCTTCTCGTTGGCCGAAAAGGAATTATTTAGCTCATTAATAGAGATATCAGGTGTTGGTCCAAGGCTTGCTTTAAATATCCTCTCATTTATCTCCCCTGATGGACTAAGGATGGCCATTAAGGAGGAAGACCTTGATAAACTTAAGGCCATACCAGGTGTTGGACATAAAACAGCCCAGAGGATATTGTTAGAGATGAGGGACAGGTGGAAGGAGACACCCATTGGGGGGGTAGAGACAAAGGATGAGAAGAAAGAACAGCTTATAAGAGATGCGGTTTCTGCCCTAACAAATTTGGGTTATCAAAAAAAGGAGGCAAAAATTGCCGTAAATCAAGCCTGGGAAGGCCTAAGCAATCATAGTTTAGAGGAGTTAATAAAACAGAGTTTAAGATTATTGAATAACCTAAGATGAACAAAGGGTTTATAAATAGGCCTTATAAAGGGGAAGAGACAAGGGAGGAGGTGAGCGTTCGCCCCCGCTCCTTTGATGAATTTTTTGGGCAAGAGGAGATTAAAAACAAGCTAAAGATCTTTATAGAGGCAGCCAAGGCTAGGGGTGAGGCATTGGACCATGTGCTCTTGCATGGCCACCCTGGATTGGGAAAGACCACATTGGCCTACCTCATCTCATCAGAGATGAATGTCAATATCAAGGCTACCTCAGGCCCTGTCTTAGAGAGGCCAGGGGACCTTGCTGCTATCCTTACCAACCTATCAGAGAGGGATGTTTTGTTTATCGATGAGATCCACCGTTTAAGCCCTGTTATTGAGGAGATACTATACCCCGCCATGGAGGAATTTCGACTGGATTTGGTAATTGGCCAGGGGCCAAATGCCAGAACAATTAAAATAGACCTACCCCACTTTACATTGATTGGGGCTACTACACGCACAGGGCTTCTTACCTCTCCGTTGCGTGACCGTTTTGGTGTATTGTTACATATAGATTTTTATGAAGTAGATGATTTAAGGGAGATCATCCTCCATGCAGCAAAGCGATTGCACATTGAGATCTCCCAAGATGGGGCATATGAGATTGCCAAGCGTTCCAGGGGAACACCTCGTATAGCCCTGAGGCTTTTAAAAAGGGTGCGTGACTTTGCCCAAATTAAGGCCGATGGGATGATCAACAAGAATATTGCCGATGAGGCCTTAAGGCTATTAGAGGTAGATGAGAAGGGATTTGATAAGTTAGATAGACAGATACTCTCTACTATTATTGATAAGTTTGATGGGGGGCCTGTGGGTCTAGATACCTTAGCAGCGGCTATTGGTGAGGAAAAGGATACCATCCAGGATGTATATGAACCATATTTGATACAGAGTGGTTATTTAAAGAGGACACTGAGGGGGAGGGTAGCCACAAAGCTGGCCTATAAACACCTAGGATACAAGCTGCCAATGCAAGGGAAATTGTTCAAAGACTCATGATCTGTAAATTTTCTGTAATCCTGAAAAATTTTTAAATATTTTTGGGCAGTCTCATACCAGGAAAATAGATTACTCCTTTCAATACCTCTCTTTATCAGCTCTTTTCTTAAATTTTCATCTGTCAATCAGATATTTCATTCACATCAAACGGATTAACAAGATATGCTGCATCCCCGGCAACAAAAATAGCCCTTTCAGCCAAAAAAAATTCTGAGAAGATTTTTAGCCACCTTATATCTATGCCTATTACCATTCAAAAATAAAGACTAGATATTTGTGGTTTAAATAGGATAATTAGGGTACCTAATGACAAGAATGGACCAAATGGGATAGCTAGATAACGCCCTTTCTTCTTCCATACCATAATGGTTAATCCAACTATAGTGCCAAGGAGTGAGGATAAAAATATAATAGGCAATATGGCCTTCCATCCCAAAAATGCACCTATCATCGCCAATAGTTTGATGTCTCCCCCACCCATCCCCTCCCTTTTCTTCAATATATAGTAACATAAGGAAATAATATACAAAGTCCCGCCTCCCATTATGGCCCCCAGGGCAGATTCTTTAAATGTAACCTGTGGTAATACAAAACTTAAAATGATGCCCAAAAGGATACCAGGCAGTGTAATGATATCAGGGATAACCTTCCATTTTAGATCAATAAAGGTAATTACAATAAGACTATATCCTAAAACAGCATAGACAAAGAATGTGAAGCAAAGGGTATACTTTAGATACATGCCTAAGGTAAATAAAGCAGAAAGGGTCTCTACCAAAGGTAATTGCCAGGAAATGGGTCTTCCACAATGATTACAGTGCCCCTTTATTAGAAAAAAACCAAAAATAGGGATATTTTTATACCATTTAAAGCTATTATTGCAATGTGGGCAGAGAAATGAGGAAACAAATTGATTATTTGGTAGATAATTAATAAGGATATTCAAAAGGCTGCCTACAGCCGCCCCCAAAACAAAAAGCAGGCCTTTAATCATATTAAGACCTTGGTCTTATTACTGCCTTTGTCTTTTGCTAGATACATGGCCCTATCGGCACGTTTTATGATAGTATTCTTGTCATCTCCTTCCTTTAGTTGTGTAATTCCTATAGAGACAGAAAATTTTATTGTATTTTTATCTATTTGTAAGGGCTCTTCCTCAGCAATTTTTAAGATTTTCCTTGCCACATACATTGCACCTTCAATGTCTGTCTCTGGCATGATGATCCCAAACTCATCCCCTCCCAATCTGGCAAAGGTATCAATGCTTCTTATCTTGGATGAAATTTTCTGAGAGAACTCCTTTAGGACCTTATCCCCTATATCGTGTCCATAGGCATCGTTGATGTATTTAAAATTATAAAAATCTAAATAAATAAAACTTAATGGCTGATTGTATCTCTTTGCCCTTTCTATCTCCTTTTCCAAGGTTCTTGAAAAGTAGTAACTATTATAGGCCTGCGTTAGATAATCCTTGATAATTAGATTAGAGAGGTCTTGGGCAATATTTTTCAAATTTTTGGCCAATAAGGATATTTCGTCATCCCCTTCCATGGCCTTTTTAATCCCATCCTCATCCCACTCCCCTTTACTTAGGGCATCTATAGATTTAAGTAGGTAATTTAGCCTCTTTGGTATCCTTCTACTGGTATGGAAGATATACATAGAACCCAAAATGAGGATAAGGAATATAAGTAATGAAAATAAGATTTGATAATCAGTGATATTTCTAATAATTTTTATTACATCCTTTTGAGGTTCTAGTCTTAAAAAGCTTATTACACCTCCATTAAAATCTTTTAAGGGAATAGATGGATTGTTAGACCTCATTATTGTATCAACTGTTATTCTAGTACCTGTAAGGGCGCTCAAATTTTCAATAAATGATTTACCCAATTTAAAGGCAAAGTAGCCAAAATCATAGCTTTGCACAAGATTTCTATCATCGCACAATGGGAGAACCCCTACAAGATATACATTATTTTTTAATTTGTGATAAAAATTAAGGGGATAGGCCTCCTTCCCTATCTCAAATTTTTCTTTTATTAAATCTATTATTTTTTTAACATCGGCATCATTGAAGATTACATCCTTTCCATAAACCAATTTCCCTTCCTCACTAAATACACCATAAGAATCAGATGTGCTATGAACAAGACTGTCATCAAACATCTCTTCAAGCCAAGGAACATCCCTTTTCTTTGCCCTTATGTACATATTGGTCCACATATAGTAACTACTTATCAAATTATTGATACTACTCTTCTTTAGCTCCAACATATTTTTATTAATGTTTAATGCCCTTTCAACCTCATACCTTAAAAAGTACCTCTTAAATTTAGATAGGGGTACCAATATAAAAAATAGGTTCAATATAGAAATTAAAAAAAGGATAAAGAATATTATAAAAAATTTGGTGTATAATGAACCTTTGACTTTAATCCTCTCCATTTTTTTCTATTTTTAGGATAGTTTGGAAAAAGACGCAAGATATATATGAAAAAATTAAGAAAGATAATATCGGGGCGGGCGGATTTGAACCGCCGACCCCCTGCTCCCAAGACTGAAAACAAAAATTTTTTAAAAGACCCCTATTTTGTATCTTACTGAAAAATCAGAGTTTTTAACAATCGCTCTATCCAAATAACAAATGGACACTTTTTGGAAAAAGGGGATTTGCTCTGCTATCTAGAGGGGACTATAAGGATGAAGACAGGTGAGATAAAGAGGGGAAGCTTTCTTATTGTTGGCACAGAGGGAAATTATGGGATGGCCATATTTGATGGAGATAGGCTATTTCACATCCCACCTCTTATTCCTCTAAAGGTGCATATCAGGTGCACAGATAGAAGGTGGCCATGCCATAGGATTTATGGCCTTAAGCTAGCAAAAAAGAAGGTCTTTTTCTTTGACAAAAAGTGGCACCTTGCAGAGGAGGGAAGCCTTATATGGGGGTATGCAAAGGATATGATTTATAGGCCTTAGGTTATTGAAAAGATACCTATTTCATGCTATTATTAGCTCTAATAACTTAATTGCAAGTGATTTTACACACAGCCTCGGACGGTACCCTTCTTAAGGTAGACAAAAGTGGTATTCCACTTATTCAACCAGTTATTGAAATCCAGAGATCCCTAAATTTATCAATTCTTTTAAAGATTAACCTCTAAATTTTGGGGAATGTCTAAACATTTTAGGTTTGACATTTATACGGTATCTGACCCGTTCTTATCTGAAGTTTTACAGGTAAATACCAATTCTGACAGGGGCTTCTAAATTGACTCTTGAACCTTATTTATCATTCGGTCGTAAAAAGTCGAGCACCCTTTCTGAAAAAGTTTGTGTTTGCCAAGAAGCAACAAGGTCACCACCCGCACATAAAAGATACCAGAGAGTTCTCACTCGACCTCGAGGTATCGGCAGTGCTAGAGCCATAAAATAAGCAACTGGATCCATTGCCTGATCCCAACTCTCGTAGCAAATTTTCACTGCTCCTGCTTCTGGTTCAGCTTCCATAGGACCAAATACTTTCGCTCTATTTATTCTTTCAGTAGCATTTTCAAGTTGGCTTTCGATACTTTCCATTGCTTTTGCCACAATTAATGGCTTCACAAGCTTTTTACCGATACGCATACGCTTGCCAGCATTTTTAACTAACTTTATTATATCCCACAATATGTTACCAATTGCCACTAAGTTCACAAGTGCTTGTGCTGGTGTCGATAACAATATCTTCGTCGCAATTCCAGCCAATTCACCTACAACAGCCGGAATGTCCTCTCTCATAAGGGTTACATTAGCCCCTTGATAACGTAATTCATCAATACGATCACTCAAATTTTCAATCTCGTTCAGCTCACGCAATCGATAAATTGTAAGACTGAACTCAGCTTCAATCTCCTCTTGGTACCGTCCCCTTACATGTCTAAATTTAGAAACCTGCAATGGGCTTACCCTCCCAAATCTCACTTTGCTTACTTACAGTCTCTAAACAGAACTGCCAATTTTTATCATCTCCCTTGCATGCTCTATTGCCCCCTTACCACCACCCAGCATCCTTGCAATCTCATCTATCCTCTCATCACCCTCTAGCACCTTTACCCTTGTAACTGTCCTCTCATCCTTTATCTCCTTTTTAACAAAAAAGTGCCTGTCTGCAAAGGCTGCAATCTGATTACTGCAGAGCTCACCACCTGATGCAGTCATTGAAAGTGGTCTAAGTGGCTCACCTGGGTTTGCAGAGAATAAAAACCTTGCCCTCTCCTTTCCCCTCTCAGTTAGCTCTGTCCCTATAAACTCAGTGTCAAACCTTGCCTTCATATTAAGGGATAAAAGCCCCTTTTCCACCTCAGATTTAAGCCTTTCTGCTGCCTCCTTTCTCTTTTTTGAAAGCTCATCTGCCCTTTTATTTAGCTCCCTTTTAAAGGCTGGTATCTCCTCACAGAGCCTTTTTACCTCCTCCCTATACTCACTGCCTGATGAGATTTCATCCTCTATCCTCTTTCTATAGGAGAGGATCTCCTCAATGCTACCACCAAACCTCCTCTTTAGGCTATCAATTAGGCTAAGCCTCTCTTCTATCTCATCTAGCCTCTCTTTATCATAGAAGACCCTTTCTGCATAATCCCTTAGTGAATATGCTATATCCTCAAGAAGATAGCGTATTTCCTTTATCTTATTGGCTGATTCCTTAAGCCTACTGTCAATAGATGAGGCATCAGAGAGCTCCCTCTCTATCCCTGATAGGATAGATATAACAGAGCCTTCCTTTTCATATAGTGAGATATAGGAAGATACAGCGGCCCTCTTTAGCCTCTCTGCATTAACCAATCTTTCTTTTTCCTCTAAAAGCCCCTTATCCTCACCTATCCTTAATTTTGCCCTATCTATTGTATCTGCCTCAAATAAAAGGAGCTCCCTCTGTTTTTCCCTTTCCTTTATTAGCTCATTTAGATAATCTAGCCTTGTCTTTAGATAGTTTAGCCTTGTATATTCCTCTGCTACGCTATTTCTTATTGGAAGAAGGCCACCATAGTGGTCAATTATGTCAATCTGCCTCTCCTCATCTAAAAGGAGCTCATACTCACGCTGGCCGCATATGCTAAGAAGGGGGGATACCTTTTCACAGAGCTCCTTTAGGCCTACAGGTTCTTCATTTATCCTTGCCCTTGACCTTCCTGATGTATATATTGTCCTCTCAATCTTTATCTTTTTATTTTGCTTAAAAAACTCTGCATAGACATATCCCCTCTCAGCCCCATACCTTATCATATCCCTTGGTGCCCTCTCACCTGAAAGAAGCTTTACCGCATTTATGATAATTGACTTACCTGCCCCTGTCTCACCTGTGATTATGTTTAGGTGAGGGCAAAAATTTATATCAAGCTCATCTATTATGGCTATATCTTTTATCTTTAGCGAGGCCAGCATGTACTAAAGTTAAATAAAAATAAGGGAATTTTCAATGACCAGTTTGTCTTTCATAAAATCCGCCATTGCTCTAAAAGAAACCTCGCAAGTGTGGTAAAATAAGGCAATTTTTTAAAAAGGAGATATTCACCTAAAAAAGTGAAAACACACTTAAGGGTGACGTTACGAGTGTATCTGAAGTCTTGAGCGACAGCGAAGGATTTGGGCGCATGCCGAAGGCACGAAGCCAGATACGCTCTGTTAAGCGATGTTGTGCCGATTTTTTCATTCATGATAGCCTGGAATTATTATCTTGGGATTAATTTTCTTAGCTTTGTTCCATGCTTCTGTAGCTTTCTTATGGTATTCTGCCGCTTGTTCATGATTGCCACTTTCTTCCATTTCATCACCTAAGAATTCATAGGCATTGCCAATCAGACGCCAAGCCTCTGAGGCTCTCGGATTAAGTTCTAAGGCTTTCTCTGCCAGTTCAATTGATTTCCAATATTAACCTTTCTTGCCATATTTGTATGATTCATGAACTAATGTTTTCCAATTCTGGTTTTCTGCTTTTCGCCCCATTAGCTTTAAGCCATAAATATTCCAAACAATTAAGGCTATGGGTAATATTCCTACAATAACATCCCCTTTGGAGAAAAGATATATAGAAGTGAAAATAAGTGCAAGCAAACCATATTTTCCAGAAAATCCTGCAAGGCAAACAATTCCTGCCAAAATATAGCCTTTATAAAAACAGAATGCCGCAACTCCTAAAATTACTGAGATTAATAAAACCATAATTACCTCCTTTCATATACAAAAAAGCAATTTTCTATCTTTTTAGATTATATAAGGTATAGATTTGGTTGTCCAGTATAAATAATTCCCAAAATCCTCGTTTGCCTTACAAGAAACCCCACAAGTATGCTATAATGAAGCGATTTTAAAAAAATTGCCTTTTACCTAAAAGGTGAAAACACCTTAAGGAATAAACCAATGATAGGACAAAAAAGCACCTGTCTGCCTGTCAGCAGACACGGCCGGTGAGGCATGGACAAGCGGGCCTTCGTCTTACTTTAAAGCAAATACAATATTTTTCAAAATAGGAAGTTAGGCTTATAACCTCATTTTCTTGTCAAAAATATCCTTTTCCAAAAATCAATCGCAGATTTTGGGGTCTTTTATAAAGTTGACACCAGGCGATATCTATGCTAATATAATGTTTGACTAAAATAATACAACAGTTCGTATATCTCCCGAATTTGCTGGTGTATCTGAACTGTTCAGATATGAAGGAATTATATGAAATTATGAAAATTTAAGGGGATTAAAATATGCCAGCTTCCCACCGCACTACAACTGATATTATAAGAAGTGCTGAAGAAACAATGAAGACAGCAGAACAAGGTTTGGAGGACTTAATTAAAGGACCACCGGAAAGAAAGCTATCAGGCCTAAGAAATTTGATCGTTTTTGGTCGTGCCGTTACTAATATTCTCCAAAATCTTCGTTCTATAGAATCAGATTTTGACGCTTGGTACGAGAGATATAGGGAAGAAATGGGAAATGATCCACTTATGAGATATTTCTATAAGTTGCGTTCAAAAATACTCAAAGAAGGATTATTAGAAACCTCAACTCATACCTATATAAGGCAGCTTCGGATTCCTGAAGATCTAACTCGCTTTGGTTCTCCCCCACCAAATGCGAAAGGATTCTTTATAGGCGATAATCTCGGTGGTAGTGGGTGGGAAGTTCAACTTCCAGATGGTTCTATAGAAAAATATTATGTAGAGCTTCCATATGACATTGGTTCCGTGAGTTTGCATTTTCCCGATGCACCTAAATATCACCTAGGACGGGAAATAAATGATACTTCGATTCCCAACCTAGCTAAACTGTATATTGATTATCTTCGCCAACTGGTAACAGCTGCAAAGGAAAGATTTAAACCAAAATAATAAAAGCATGATTTCGCCTAGCAGCGGGTAATCTGGCTCACTTCGTTGCGGTTGCTCGACCCAAATTTCCGCCTGCAGCAATGTCAAATGTACAAGAACATGATGTTAAGAATCTACTGGATCAAAAGAGAATTGCTGGCTCATTGATTGAGTATTTCATATTGGAAGATTTTGGGTTAGATATTGCAGTTTTTATGAAATGGCCCAATAATCACTTTACAGTACGATTTTTCGAGCTCAAAGCTTTTGTAGGATCAAGCCAAGGTGGAGTTAAATTTGTGATCAACAAGGTAAAGGGCCTCAAGTAGATATACTTCTGCTTAAAAATTCACAACTCAATTTATCTAATCAGTTTATTCGATGGTTGCTTGTAGATGGTATTAGACGTAGATTTTGCTACCTTATCCATCAAAATACGGCACATGGATCCTCTCCCAATCCCCCTTTAGGTTTGCAAGTGCATCACCAGGTGGTATTAGCCTCCTTGCGCCTTTGCAGTCCATTACCTTCTCATCCCCTGCACCTGCAAGGCGAAATACGATCCTAAAGGGAAAGTTTGCCTTAATGATTGGTGAGATTATCTCAAGGAATGCCTGTCTAGTACCCTTTAAAAGCTGGGTTGTGATTAAATTAGTGTTTTCTATAGACTTCTTTACGATGCCTGATTCTTAGAATTAAGATACTATCTGTTGAAATAGAATAAATTACTCTGTAAGGCCATACTTCATATCGCCAAAGACCCTTCCACTTTCCTTTTAGGGGTTTTCCTTTGCCTTTTGGATCCCTAGCAAGGTCTTTTTCTATCTTTTTTAAAATCTTTGCTTTACGCTCCTTTGGCAGACCTTTTAGATCCTTTTCTACTGAGCTTTTGTAAAAGAGCTTATAAGCCAAGCCTTTTCCTCATTTCTTCAGAAGAGATTATAGGGTCATTTTCATCTTGGAGGCGGGAGAGGGCAATCTCATAATCCTCAATTTCATCTAAAAATAATTTTATTGCTTCTTGTATAATCAAATCCCGTGATTTTCCCGTTCGCTCACAAAGGGCCTTAAGTCTCTCCTCTATATCTTTATCAAATTTTATTTCCATCTAAACTCCTTTTTTGCTATCTATATTAGCATATTTAAAACAATTTTTCCATTTCCTTGCAGCTAGTTTGTCCTCTTTGGCTATTTCATAATACCCCCTAAGCCTTTTTGCAAGCTCCCACTCAAGCAGCAGGGCCAAAAAGCAGAGAAAGATATGTGCCTCTATCCTCCTTTCTGCATAGTGGTAGATGGGCTGAATCTCAAGATAGCTTTCTAAATACACTCTCTATCCTATTTTAAGAGGCAGTCAAATTATAACTGCCAAGTGGGTAAATAAATTGGCCCATTTATTGGATATATACCTGGCCGTAACACCTGTGATTATGTTTAGGTGAGGGCAAAATTTTATATCAAGCTCATCTATTATAGCTATGTCTTTTATCTTTAGTGAGGCCAGCATGTACTAAAGTTAAATAAAAATGGGTAATTTTTCAATGACCAGTTTGTTTTTTGTAAAGTTGAAACCAGGTAACATCTATGGTAGTATAGCCCTTTAGCAGGGGTAAAATATGACTAAAATAATACAGAAACAGTCGTCCAGAGGAGGCATAGGCAAATAGTTCGTATATCTCCCAAATTTACTGGTATTTTTAAAATTGCTTAAAGAGGAAAAGGAACTGACTGGAAAGGTGAAAGAGGTTTTTAAGGCATTAGATCTTGAGGTGGAACTATGATTGAAGAAAAGATAAAAGAAAGAGTTCAGGAAATTTTTAAAGAAGCGGATGTGGAGGTTAACCGAATAATTCTTTTTGGTTCAAAAGCAAGAGGGGATTGGAAAAAGAACAGTGATTGGGATTTACTCATCGTGGTGAATAAAGAGCTTGTGAGAAATGAAAAAATGGAACTCTCACATCTTATAAGAAAAGAACTTGCGGAGGAATATATACCTTGCGATGTCATAATAAAGTCAGAGAAAGAAATTGAATATTATAAAGATTTTTTTGGCACGGTAACTCACGAAGCGCTAAAAGAAGGAGTTGAGATATAAATGAATGAGAAGGTCAAAAAGTGGATTATAAAAGCAATGGAGGATTATAAAACGTTGAGAATGAATTTAAACTCTCAGAAGAAGAAATAGTAACCAGCTCGGTTTGTTTTCATTGTCAGCAATTTGTTGAGAAAATGCTCAAGGCTTTCCTTACTTCAAAGGGTATTGATTTTGGGAGAACTCATAACTTGGAGTTCCTGCTAAAATTATGCTCTGATATAGACACGGAATTCAAAAAACTTGATGTAGGAAACCTTTCGGATTATGCGGTAGAAGTTAGATATGCAGATGAGTTTTATATTCCAACATTAGAAGAGGCAAAACGAGCTTTTGAAATTGCTAAAAAGGCAAAGGAATTCATATTTAGAAAGATGGAGATAAGAGAAGATGAATTAAAATGACCCTTAAATTCAAATGGGATTATAGGGTCATTTTCATCTTGGAGGCGGGAGAGGGCAATCTCATAATCCTCAATTTCATCTAAACTGGACTTTGACAGTTGTTTTTCGGAAATTCACTGTTTATGGGCATTTTTAAGCGTAAATGAAGACGTAGGCACTACATTTAGCTCTAGACCACCAAAAAGCCAACAATTGCCTTTTCGAATTGGGAAGCCAGGCCTGTGAAAGTTGTCGTCTTTACAATTTCTTATAATTAACTTAAGATTTTGACAAATCTTCGTAATTATAGTAAGGTCTTTTTGATGGTTCAAATAGCCAAGAAAGAGACATTACATCCATACATCACAAAAGATGAAAAAATATGCCAAGGGACACCTATCATTGCAGGAACTAGAATTAGGGTAATTGACATTGTAATTGAATATGAAAAGCTGGGTTATACACCAGATGAAATTGTAAATGCACACCCCCATCTCTCTTTGGCACAGGTACACGATGCCCTCTCTTATTATTATGAAAACAGAAAAGAAATGGATGAAAAGATGGCTCAGGACGAAAAGTTTATTAAGCTTCTAAAGGAGCAATTCCCATCCAGGCTTTACCTCTAGATGACCAAAAGTATGATTAAGGCCCTGCACCTGCAAGGCGAAATACATCCTGCCACTCCCTCTGCCTTGAAATAAACCTTAGTGTAGGGATAAGGCAGCCCTTCCTTCCAAGATTTCACCCAATAAGAGATTATGGCAATTAAGAAAATCCCTACAAAATCTCTGAAGATGCCCAGAAAGATAAGGTCGGGGCGGGCGGATTTGAACCGCCGACCCCCTGCTCCCAAGGCAGGTGCGCTTCCAGGCTGCGCCACGCCCCGTACTTTAAGACTAACATAATCTACTTTATTTTGCAATTTAAATCCTCTGCATTACTGACCTTGCATATGCCCTTAATATATCTTCACGTGTAACTACACCTAGTAACTTTTCCTTATCTTTTTTATCTACTACAGGGACCCTACCTATTTGCTTTTCTCCCATATGGATTATCACTTCATTTAAGGTTTGTTCTGGATAGGCAATAGTTAGATTTTTTGTAGCAACATCTATTACCTTAAGTGCTTGCCATCCTTTTCTTCTTGTTATATGCCCGATATCACTTAAAGTAATTATTCCACAGAGTTTGCCCTCTTTTATTACTGGGAAACCATGGTGCCCTGTCTCAGTAAACATATTAAAAAGCTCTGTAACGCTCATAGAGGCAGGAACAGTTGGAAAATCTTTTTCCATGACCTCCTCCACCCTTATCTTCTTTAAGACTTCTTCTTCCACCCCTAAATCTACTTCAATACCGCGTCTTATAAGCTTTGTAGTATAAATATCTCCCTTTAAAAGGGCCCTAGATAAAAGAAAGCTCAATACAGTAGCAGTAATCACTGGAAGTGTAAGTGTATAATCCCTGGTCATTTCAATAAGCATAACAATAGACGTAAGTGGTGCACTTCCTGCCCCAGCAAATACTGCACCCATCCCTACCAAGGCATAGGCACCAGAGGAGGCAGTTATATCAGGAAAAAAGTGGCGCAAAAAGCCCCCATAAAATCCTCCAAGCATACCCCCAATAAAGAGTGAGGGGGCAAATACACCGCCACTTCCACCAGAACCAATGGTTATAGAGGTAGCAATTATCTTAAGAAAGACCAAAGACAGGCATTCAAAAGTTGCAATTTTCCCTATAAGTGCTCTATCTAATGCACATTGGGAAACAAATTTTCCACCTGGGGTATATGCCCCACCATATCCAACCCCAAATATATCGGCACAAAAATAACCCAGGATTCCTAGAAGGAGTCCTCCAAGGACAGGCTTAAGGTATTCAGGAAACCTAAATAGAGAAAATACATCCTCACACTTATAAAGGAGTTTAATAAAGGCTACTGCTACAATGCCTGAGGCTAATCCCAATCCCATATAAAAAATTACCTCCCAGTAGCTCCTCATCTCATAAAGTGGCACAATAAAAGAGGGTTTTGTCCCTAAAAATGGACTGGCTACTAAGCTTGCTACAAGTGAACTTATAAGGACAAACATAAAACCCCTTGTAAATCTACGCCTGGCCATAACCTCTAAGGCAAAAAATACCCCTCCTACTGGTGCATTAAAGGTGGCGGATATGGCACCTGCAGTACCACAAAGCACCAAATTCTTTATCCACTCCTCTGGCAGTTTAAGCCACTGACCCACTGCAGATGCCATAGAGCTACCAATTTGCACTATGGGACCTTCTCTTCCCACTGAACCACCGCTGCCTATACAGATAGAAGAGGCCAAGGACTTTATTATTGAAACCCTGGGCCTTATTCTTCCTCCTCTAAGCGCTACTGCCTCCATCACCTCTGGAACGCCATGTCCCTTTGCCTCTTTGGCAAAAAGGTAAATAAGGAGTCCCACAATGAGCCCACCTATGGCTGGAAGGGGTATGACATAATAATCTAAGAGGACAGGAGTTAAAATTTCTCCACCTTGCTTAAAAAATAACCACTGGAATCCCTTTATCATCCATCTAAATATTACTGCACCAAGCCCAGCTATAGTGCCTACAACAAGAGATGTTGTCATACCTAGGGTAAATTCTGAACTGCGGATTCTCTTAAGAAACCTTGCTGTATTCATGTATTATGGGTATAATATAACCTTATGATGTTTTATAAATCAAGGCCTGCAAAAATAGATGCTTGAAAAATTTTTTAATCCAAAGGCAGTGGCCATTGTAGGTGCCTCTACCCACGAGGGGAAGATAGGGCATATCTTGGTAAAAAACATGTTGAAACATGGATATAAGGGAAAGGTATTTCCTATAAATCCAAAGGCAAATGAGATATTGGGACTAAAGGCCTATCCCAGTTTAAGAGAGGTAAATGAACCTATAGACTTGGCAGTAGTTGCTGTCCGCCCACCAGGTGTCTTAGATGTCATTAAACAATGCGGGGAAAGGGGTACAAGGTCGGTTATTGTCATCTCTGCAGGTTTTAAAGAGGCCTCTTCAGAGGGGGCAAGGCTTGAGCAGGAACTAAAAAGGATTGCAAAGAATTTTGGCATAAGGATTTTGGGGCCAAACTGTGTAGGTTTAATAGATACCGCCTCTAAGGTAAATGCATCCTTTGCCTTGGGTATGCCAGAGGAGGGGAATATTGCCTTTTTTTCCCAGTCAGGGGCTATGTGTATTGCCGTTTTAGATTGGGCATTGGGACAAAAGATTGGATTTTCTAAGTTCATTAGCCTTGGAAATATGGCAGATATATCAGAGATTGATATGCTTATCGCCCTAGGGGAAGACAAAAATACACGTGTCATTTTGGGATACTTAGAGGGTGTAAATGATGGACGTACATTTATGCAGGTAGCAGAGGAGGTATCTAGAAAAAAACCTATAATTTTAATTAAATCTGGTACTACCTCTGCAGGGGCAAAGGCAGTCTCTTCGCATACAGGCTCTCTGGCAGGGAGTGAGGTTGCCTATCAAGCTGCATTTAAACAGAGTGGGATAATCAGGGCAAGGACTATAACAGAGCTCTTTAATTATGCCATAGCCTTTGCCTCTCAGCCTCTGCCAAAAGGCCCTAGGGTAGCAATCCTAACAAACTCTGGTGGCCCTGGGATTGTGGCAGCAGATGCCTGTGAAGACTCCTACCTTCAATTGGCAAGGATAAGCTCACAGACAGTAGAAAAATTGCGTTCTTTTTTACCCCCTATGGCATCTTTTTATAATCCTATTGATATTGTGGGAGATGCACATGTAGATAGATATAAAAAGGCATTAGATATTTTGATGACTGATAAAGACATAGATGCCATTTTGATCTTACTTACCCCAACGGCCACTATTGAGGTAAACGAAACGGCTAAGACTATTGTAGAATATGCAAAAAACAAGAAAAAACCCATTCTCTGCTCATTTATGGGGGATGTACAAGTAGAAAAGGGGATAAGGTTACTAAAAAGGCATGGTGTTCCTAATTATCTCTGTCCTGAGGATGCTGTAAGTGTGCTTGAGAAGATGTGGCAGAGAGAACACTGGCTCTCGTCTCTAAGAAAGGAGTACCCACAAATTTCTGCAGATCGTAGCAGGGTACGCTATCTTTTAGAAATGGCCAAAAGGGAAGAACACTTCCATTTAACAGAAGATAGGGCCAAAGAGATTTTCAAGGCCTACGGCTTTGTTCTACCAAAGACAAAACTTGCTAGGACAAAGGAAGAGGCAGCGGCGGCAGCTAGGTCTATAGGCTTTCCTGTAGCAATGAAGGTTGTATCTCCAGACATTACCCATAAGACCGATGTGGGGGGTGTAATTTTAGACTTAAAATCTGTAAAGGAGGTAAAGGAGGCATTTACAGAGATCATGCTCTCAGTAAAGAGCAAGGTACCTAAAGCAGCCATATATGGTATATCTGTCCAAGAGATGATCCAAGATGCGAAGGAGACCATCATTGGTTTTACCCATGACCCCCAATTTGGCCCAGTAATTATGTTTGGTTTGGGAGGGATCTATGTTGAGATCTTAAAGGATGTTACATTTCGTATAGCGCCTATCTCCAAACAGGAGGCAATGGAGATGATTAGGGAGGTAAAGTCATATCCACTGCTTAGAGGGATAAGGGGAGAACCTGCAGCGGATATCAATGCCTTAATAAGTGGCCTGCTCATCTTGGCTCAACTGGCCTTAGATTTTCCAGAAATAATAGAGGCAGAGATTAACCCATTTTTGGTCAGGTCGGATCAAAATGGTGCCGTGGCCGTAGATGCAAGGCTTACCATAAGGAGGGAATAGATGCATAAGATTTATATTGGCTCTACAGTCCCATTTTCTGGAAAGGGCCTCATTACTTTGGGATTAGGGAAAAATCTATTAAATAAGGGATTAAAGGTAGGGTATTTCAAACCATTGGGTAAATTGCTCCAAAAGGTAGAGGGAAATATTATTACTGATCGCTTGGCCTATTTCATCTATAAGGTATTGGAGTTAGAGGAAGGTATTGAGAATCTTTGCCCTGTATGGCTTACCTACGAATTGAAGGTAAAGGCCCTTCGTGGGGAAGTGGGTAATTTGATGTCTGATATCAAAAAGGCATTTGAGGTAATGTCTAAGGGAAAGGAGGTAATGCTTATTGGTGGGGCAGAGACCATGTGGTTAGGAAACTTCTTGGGCATCTCTGGTTTTAAGATAGTAAATGAACTAGGGGCAAAGGTAATACTGGTAAACAAGTATGTAGGGGATTTTTTTCTAGATAGTATAATTGAGACAAAGGAACACTTGGGCGATGCGCTTTTGGCCGTGGTTATCAATTGGGTAAAGAAAGAAGAAGAGCGAGATATTAAAGAATTGGTCATCCCTTGGTTAGAGAGGATTGGGGTCCCTGTTTTGGGATGGCTGCCCTTTGATGCCTTTCTTAATTCTATAACAGTGGCGGAGTTGAGTGAAAGACTGGGTGGACGTATTATTTGTGGGCATGAATCCTTAAATAACTTTGTACAAAATTATCTTATAGGTGGGATGGAGGTAGATAAGTTTTCCGAGTATTTGAGAAGGACACCAAATGCAGCGATAATTGTAGGTGGGGATAGGGCAGATATCCAACTTGTGGCTATTGAGCAAGGTGCTAGGTGTTTGGTATTGGCTGGAAACCTATCTCCCAATGAGATTATCATCTCTAAGGCAGAACAGCGTGGTCTCCCTATTATTTTATGCAGGGAACATACATATACTATAGCCAAGAGGATTCAAGAGATTGCTGCCAGGTTGAGTTTGAAGGAGACAGAAAAGGTAGAAAGGGGATTGGCCTTGATGAATAAACACATAGACTTTAAACGTCTGTACCAACTATTAGGAATCTAATTTTGACATTTGAACTTTGGATGTATAGAATAGTAAAGGGGTTTAAATGAAAAGGGTCATTATGAAAGAGGATGAGATAAGGCGTGCCCTTACAAGAATTGCTCATCAGATCTTAGAAAACAATAAAGGGGTGGAAAATTTGGCCCTGGTTGGTATCCATACAGGCGGTGTTTATTTAGCAAAGCGACTAAAGGACATTATTGAGAAGATAGAAGGACGGCCTTTATTATTTGGCACTCTTGATATAAACCTTTATCGTGATGACTGGACAAGGTTGAGACAACAGCCAGTAATTAAAAAGACAGATATCAGATTTCCCATTGAAGACAAGGTTGTAGTGCTTGTAGATGATGTAATCTTCACAGGGCGTACCATTAGGGCAGCTATGGACGCTATCATGGACTTTGGAAGGCCACAGCAGATACAGGTAGCAGTATTAATTGACCGTGATCATAGAGAGTTGCCCATTGTAGCAAATTATGTAGGACTTAGTGTATCTACAGTCCGCGAAGATAGGGTAGATGTATTTTTAAAGGAAAAGGCAGGGAGGGACGAGGTAGTAGTCTTTTCTAACCCATAGCCTTAACCCATTTTACTTAAATATTTTAGATTATACTCCTCAATCAACCCCTCATCGGCAAAACTAAAGTATCTATTTTCACCAATGATAATATGGTCTAAAACCTTAATCTGCATAAGGTTTCCTGCAAAGACCAATTCCTTGGTGATCTTTCTATCACTTAGGGAAGGCTCTGGGTTTCCAGAGGGGTGATTGTGGACAAAGATAAGGCCTACTGCATTGTATTTTATAGCACTTTTTATAATTTCACGTGGGTAGACCGAGCTCTGATTTAGGGTCCCCTCAAATAAATCTTCAACCTTTATGACCTCATTCTTCCCATCAAGGAAAAATACCTTAAATACCTCCTTTTTAAGGTCACGCATAGTAAAATAGAGATAATCATAAATATCCTTAGAACTCTTTATTATCTTGCCCCTTTTTACCTTTTCCTTTAAATACTGCTCGGCCAACCCATAGACTGCCTTGATTTGGGCTACCTTTGCCTCACCTAGGCCCTCCACTTTTAATAAATCCTTAATTTCTGCCTCAAATATCCCCCTTACCCCACCGAATCTGTTTAGCAATTCGGTAGCTAGATGTAAGGCACTTTTTCCTTTAGTACCTGTCCTTAAAAAGATGGCCAGAAGCTCGGCCGTAGTAAGCTTTGAAGACCCATATTTTAAAAGCTTTTCCCTAGGGCGTTCTTCCCTTGAAAGCCTCTTTATTTGGTGGACTGAGATAGGCCTCTGCCAATGTTTTTTATATTCTTCCCTTTTTTCATCTATCCATTTATAGTAACCCTTTCCCCTTTCAATTATGGCCCCCTCTGAGAGGAGCATATTTATTATCCTCCCTATAAGCCCTTTGCTCTCCCCACATGGCCATATATCAGCCCTTGAAAATTCCCTTTTCTTTAAGATATCATTGATAATGCGTTCATACCTTTGAAGCCTCTCCACATCCTTTATCTTAAGGGGATTAAGCCTCATCGCCTTTAATAGCCCTAGAAATAATAACGGTTATCTCTCCCTTTATCTCCCTTTGTTCTAAATCTTTTAATATATCTTCGGCCGAACCTAAAATAATTTCTTCATGCACCTTTGTCATCTCCCTCATAATTGCAACCTCTCTTTCCTTAAATATATCTGCCATGTCTTTTAGTGTCTTTTTTATTCGGTGGGGTGATTCATAAAAGACAATGGCATAGGGCTGTTCTTTTAGATTGGCAAGCAACTTGCGCCTCCTGGCCGCCCTTTGAGGCAAAAATCCCATAAAAATAAAAGGCTGTGTGGGCAAACCAGCTACACTAAGTGCACAAGTTAAGGCAGATGGACCAGGAATGGGTGTAACTTTTATATCTTCCTTTAAGGCCAAATGCACTAAATGGGCCCCTGGATCAGAGATACCGGGTGTACCTGCATCTGTTACCAGGGCAATATTTTTTCCACTTTTAAGGTACGTTATAAGCCTCTTTCCTTGTCTGATTTTGTTTTCTTCTCTATAGCTTAGAAGGTTTGCCTTAATTTTATAGTAGTTGAGTAATTTTAATGTCTTTCTTGTATCTTCAGCGGCAATTATGTCTGCCTCCTTTAATATACGCAATGCCCTTAAGGTAATGTCTTCAAGATTTCCAATAGGTGTAGCTACAACATAAAGGATACCAGATTCTCTCATTTTTTATATTAAATCAAAAACTTAAATTTCAATCAAGTTATCTCTTCTTTTTAAGATTTATTCATGTTATACTCTTCAAAGAATGGAAAGGTTTGTAAATCGGATAATAAGGGCAGCCAAATTAGATAGCAGTCTTTATGAAGAGGTAGAGGCAGATACTGAGGCCATGGGCCAGGCCATGGCAGTGGTTGTTCTTTCAAGTGTGGCGGCTGGGATTGGCAGTGCAATGCAGGGGGTAGGGGCGCTGTTTCTTGGGACGGTGTTATCCTTAGTAGGTTGGTACATCTGGGCATATCTAATCTATCTTATCGGCACAAAATTGCTTCCCGAACCTCAGACCAAATCGGATCCAAAAGAATTGTTACGAACTATCGGTTTTTCAAGTTCTCCTGGTCTGATTCGTATCTTGGGGATTATTCCTCCCCTTAGGGCAATTGCCTTTTCTATTGCTAGTATTTGGATGATTATAGCCATGGTTATTGCTATAAGGCAGGCCCTTGATTATAAAAGCACTATTAGGGCTATTGCTGTAGTCTTTATTGGTTGGTTTGTCCAGATCGTATTTTTTACACTCTTAATTCACTTGATGGGTGGACACCCTAAGTCTTGAAGAGAGGCCCCTTTTAGGGGCCTCCTAATCTTATTCTACTTTAATCTTAATTTCCTTCTTTTTGACCTCTTCAGACTTTGGCAAAACTATCTTTAGTACGCCATTTTTATAAGAAGCTTTAATTTTTTCTTCATCTATCTTTACAGGGAGTCTGATGCTCCTTGTAAAACTTCCATATCTACGTTCGATCAAGTGATAGTTTTCCTCCTTTTCTTCCTTTTCCTGTTTCTTTTCTCCCCTCACTGTCAGTACATCCCCACTAAGGTCAATTGAGATATCCTTAGGATCAATCCCTGGCAATTCAGCTGTAACAACCAGGTTATCCTTTGTCTCTGCAAGATCTAAGGCAGGAGACCATTTTTCAACAGGCTCAAATGCCCTTTCACCAAAAAAGCCTTCCCACAATCTATCCATCTCACGACGTAGTGCCTCTAGCTCCTTCCTTGCCCTCCATGGTATCATTTCAAACATAATCATCACCTCCTTTTAGGTTTTTTTCTGAATTTCTGTAAAATAAAATAATCACTATTTACCCTCAGTCAAGATACAAAATTCGAAAAATCTTTTAAAAGGGTTGACATGGAAATGATTTCAGTTATTTATATAAGGAGGTCATCGTCAGAATGAAGATCGGCATTTTCGGAACAGGTGCTATAGGTGGTTTTTATGGCGGAATTTTGGCAAAAAATGGTGCAGATGTTGTATTTATAGCCAGGGGTAGGATACTTGAGGCCATAAAGGAAAGAGGACTAACAATAAAGAGCTTTAGGCACGGTCATTTTACACTAAAGGTAAATGCTATAGAAAATCCCAAGGAGGCAGGAAAAGTAGATGTTGTTTTACTCTGTGTAAAGTCCTATGATACTGAAGGTATTGCCCCACTAATCTTACCTATGTTAAAAGAGGGCTCTGTAGTTATATCTGTGCAAAATGGTATAGAAAATGAAGAGATCCTTTCAAGGGTGCTTGGGAGGGAAAGGGTATTGGGGGCCACGGCCTTTATTGGTGTCTATGTTGAATCACCTGGCACTGTTGTTCACCAGGCAGCAGGTCTTCTTGAAATAGGCGAACTTTCAGGGAAGGCTACAGAGAGGGTAAAGAAGATAGTGGATTTTTTGAAATCAAGGGGGATAGAGGCAAGGGTCTCTAAAGATATAAACTATGCATTATGGAAAAAGCTTCTCTGGAATGTCTCTTTTAACCCCTATTCAGTAATGACCAGGGCTACCGTGGGTCAGATGATTGAGGTCCCTGAGGTAAAGGAGGTTTTAAAAAGGCTTATGGAGGAAGCGATCTTGGTGGCAAAGGCATATAATGTCAATCTGGAAAAGGGGATAATTGATGATTATCTCAACCCATCAGAAGATCTTATTAATTATAAGACATCCATGCTGCTTGACTTTGAGAGGGGAAAGACACTAGAGATTGAGGGCATTACTGGGGCCCTTATAAGGAAGGCATATATGAAAGGAATAGATATTCCTTATAATAAGTGTGTTTATGCAACGGTAAAATTGTTAGACAAATTACGTATGGGTTAATTTCTTGTTTTTTGACCTTAAAAGGATTATAAAAAACTGGAGGAGGTCTAATGATCTTACCTATCCTTACATATCCACACCCAACGCTAAGGCAGAAGGCAGAAATTGTAAAGGATGTGGGAAAAGAGATTAGAAAATTGGCAGAGAATATGGCAGAGACTATGTACAATGCCCCAGGGGTAGGACTAGCTGCCCCCCAGATAGGGCAGTCTTTACAATTGATAGTAATTGACCCTACAGGACAGAAGGCCCAAGAGCTAATGGTACTGATAAATCCCAAGATTGTGGCAGGTGAGGGTGAGGTTGAGGAGGAAGAGGGCTGCCTAAGCATCCCAGACTTTTACTTTAAGATTAAGAGATATGCAAAGGTAAGGGTTAAAGGATATGACCCCTTAAAGGAAAAAACAATAGAAATAGAGGCAGATGGTCTTCTGGCTAGGATATTTCAACATGAGATAGATCATCTAGAAGGTACATTAATTATTGACCACCTGGGCAGGGTTAAGAGGGAGCTTTATCACAGGCGTATCCTAAAACACCTAAAGAAAAAATGAGGATTTTATTCTTTGGTACCCCTTCCTTTGCAATACCTTCTTTAGAGGCCTTAATCAAAGGGGAGGACAAAATTATAGGGGTAGTTACCCAGCCTGATCGGCCCAAGGGGAGGGGGAGGAGACCCAGCCCACCCCCTATTAAGCTATTGGCTGAGGGGCATAACCTGCCCATTTATCAACCAAGGGTAGCAAAGGAAAAAGAATTTATAGATTTGATAAGGAATCTAGAGCCAGATTTGATAGTAGTAGTGGCATATGGCCAAATCCTGCCTAAGGAAATCTTGGATATCCCTCCTTTAGGGGCCATTGGCGTACACCCCTCTCTCTTGCCCAAATATCGTGGTGCTGCCCCCATAAATTGGGCCATCATAAATGGTGAAAGGATAACAGGTGTCACTATATTTAGACTCTGTGAGAAATTGGACAGTGGGGATATCATCCTCCAGAGGGCGATAGAGATCCTCCCAGGCGAAACGGCAGGGGGGCTAAGTGACAGATTGGCAAAATTTGGGGCAGATTTGTTATCAGAAGCCATAAAGGATATAAAAGAGGGCAGGATACACCTTGTCAAGCAAGATGAGGGCCTTGCCTCATATGCCCCTTGCCTAAAAAAGGAAGACGGTTTAATAGATTGGGAAAGGTCTGCAAAGAAGATTGCCAACCTTATCTGCGGCTTAGACCCCTGGCCTACTGCCTATACATACCTTAATGGGGAATTGTTAAAATTGTTTAAGGCCAAGGTTGCCTCTCTAGACAAGGTAGCAGAACCTGGCACAATTCTAGAAATAGAAAGCAAGGGCATGAAAGTGGCCACAAGGGATGGGGCAGTATTGATTGAAGAGATACAAAGAGCAGGAAAAAAGAGGCTAAAGGTCTCTGAATTTGTTAAAGGCCACCCCATTTCCCCAGGAAAAAAATTGGGATGAGGTCTTTGGCCTGGGAACTCTTAAACCAATGGGAAAGAAAAAAGGCATATTCAGAGACCCTATTAGATAGGGCATTTAAAAGAAAAAAGGGACTCTCACATCTAGATAAAGCATTTACTGCTGAGCTATTTTATGGCACATTGCGGTATCTAAATCAGCTTGATTATATCATTGATTGCTTCTCTAAGGTCAATCCAAAGAGGATAAAGGTAGAGGTAAGAAATTTATTGAGATTGGGGATCTATCAAATACTATATCTTAGGGTACCTGATGCAGTGGCTGTCTATGAGACCGTGGAGTTAGCAAAGGGGCGTTTTCCTATTTGGATTGTAAATTTTTTGAATGCCCTCCTAAGAAAGGTAGTAAGAGAAAAAGAAAATATCAAATTTCCAAAGGATGATTTGGTCACCTACCTTTCCCTAAAATATGCATATCCTGATTGGCTAATAAGGATGTGGCTTAAAACATTTGGAAAGGAAGATACCATAAGACTTTGTAAGATAAATAATATCCCCTCACCAATTGTTGTCCGTACAAATACCCTAAAGACTACACGAGAAGACCTAAAAAGGTACTTGGCCCTTGAGGGTATAATGAGCGAACCTACAAGATTCTCACCAGATGGGCTTATATTGAGAGAGGTCAAAAAATCCCCTTTAGAGACAACGGCCTATAAAAATGGCTATTTTTTTATGCAATCTGAGGCATCACAGTTAATTGGCTACCTTTTAGACCCAAGGCCAGGTGAAAAGATACTAGATGGCTGCGCAGGTGTCGGGGGAAAGGCCACCCATTTGGCCCAAATTATGAAAAACAGAGGTGAGATCTATGCTATAGAATCAAAGGAAGGTCGGTTTAGACTGTTGAATAAAAATTTAAATAAACTGGGGATAAAAAATGTATTTCCCAAACTTGGTGATCTAAGGGATGTTATCAAATCATTCTCCCATAGATATTTTGACCGCATCCTTATAGATGCGCCCTGCTCCTCCCTAGGTGCCTTAAGGAAAAATGTAGACATAAAGTGGAGGCACAGCAAAGAAGACATCTCAAGGCTAAGGAGGTTGCAAGAAACACTCCTAGAGGAAGTAGTGCCTTATTTAAGACAAAAGGGTGTTTTATTATATACTACCTGCACATTCACCGCTGAAGAAAATGAAGAGGTAATTGAGACATTCTTAAAAAGACACCCAGATTTTTCCTTAGAAAATCTTGCCAATTTATACCCAAATTATAGGTTACTCTACACACCTAAGGGATATCTTAAGACCCTTCCGCACGTTCATGACCTGGATGGATTCTTTGCGGCCAGGTTGAGTCTTGACGACTAGAAATTTTCCTATATAAAAAGATCTAAGATGAAATATAAGATTGCACCCTCTATACTCTCAGCAGACTTTGCAAGGCTGAAAAATGAGATAGAGGCCGTTAAGGAGGCTGGTGCTGACCTGATACACATAGATGTCATGGATGGTCACTTTGTCCCAAATTTGACTATAGGCCCACCTGTGGTGGCCTCTGTTAGGAAAGTAACAGATTTACCTCTAGATGTGCATTTGATGATTGAGGTACCAGACAGATTTTTAAGGGCATTTGCGGATGCAGGGGCAGACATACTGACTGTTCATGTGGAGGCATGCCCCCATCTGCACCGCACTATTGAAATTATCAGGTCCCTTGGCAAGAGTGTAGGCGTAGCATTAAACCCTGCTACACCTTTGCATTTTTTAGAGCCCATATTAGAAGAAATAGACTTGGTGCTTATCATGAGTGTTGATCCTGGATTTTCTGGGCAGTCTTTTATCCCTAATACACTTAAGAGGATTGAGGCTGCAAGAAAGATGTTAGATAGTGTAAAAAGAAAGATTGATCTAGAGGTGGATGGGGGAATTAGTGAAAAAAATATTAAGAGTGTAGCAGATAGAGGGGCAAATATATTTGTAGCAGGTTCTGCCATCTTTGGTCAATCTGACTACAGAGATATAATAAAGAGGTTTAGGGCAGCATTGGATGAATCTTAATCCCCAAATAGCAAGACGCATTATTGAGACAGTAGGGGGCTATGGCACACCCCCAGAGTATGGCTTTCAATTTTTCACGGCTGGCCTAGATGAATACCTCAATATAATCCATCAAGAATACCTTAAGACATATATAAAAGAGGAAGGTGGGGCCGCTGTTAAGATTGTAATAGGTGCATATGGGGGAGGAAAGACCCACTTTCTCTATTGTATAAGGGAACTCTCCTGGCAAGAAAACTTTGCCATTAGCTATGTCTCTTTAAGCCCAGAGGAGACACCATTCCATAGACTGGAATCCGTTTATCGTTCTATTATAAACAATTTAACATACCCCCTAAGCTCAGCAGAATTGTTAAAGGGCATGGAAAAGGGTATAGAACCATTTCTTACAACCTGGTATGAAAGGCAGATAGATACCTTTAAAGAGGCAGGGATTGATGAAGGGCAATTAGAGAAGGAGATTGAACAATACTTATATTCTATTGAGAGGAGTATTGAGAACATAAACTTCTCCAAGGCAGTAACCAATGCATTCTGGGCACTCCATCATGAGAAGGAGGAGGAATTCCGCCAGATCTTACAGTGGTTAAAACTAGAGGGTTATGATAGGGAAATGCACAAAAAATTTGGGATTTTGGTCCCTATAGATAGAAGCAATGCATTTTCTATGATAAGGTCCCTTGTTCAGTGGGTAAAGAGCATAGGCTATAGTGGCCTCATCATACTCTTTGATGAGGTAGAACAGATCTCTAGCCTCAGCACCCGTCAAAGGGAGTTGGTATTATCAAACCTAAGGGAACTCATTGATGCGTGTGTACACACATCTTTTCGCCATGTAATGATATTTTATGCCTTACCAGATGAGCGCTTCTTTGAGGGCCCCTCTCATGTATATGAGGCACTGCGGCAGAGGATCTCATCTGTCTTTGATTTTTTTAACCCCTCTGGTGTAAAGATAAAGCTAGAGAAGATAAAGGATGACCCTGTAGGGCTACTAGAGGATATAGGGAATAAATTGAGGCATATCTATGAGACTGCTTATGGAATACGCTTTGATAATGAGATTAACAATATGATTGGCCTTATTGCCCAAGAGGCATATGAAAGGAGATTTGGTGATATTGGATATATGCGCCTCTTTGTCCAGGCTGTCATAAAGGGATTCCACCTTATAAGGCACAACCCAAAGATAGCCTCTGATGCAGAAAGTGTCTATAAAATGCTATCTGGCCCAGAGGAGATGTGATGAAAAGGATTAAGGTCAGACACCCTACTCTAGGCGATGGGGTGGTATTAGATACAAGGCATCGTGGTCATGAGTGCTTAGTAAAGTTTAAAAATGGGATTATGATGTGGGTAAAGAGTCGTCACCTCATCTTCCTTGAAGAGAGACCAAATTTTTCAAGACCCTCATTTACCTTACCACAGCCAAAGATAAGGCCTATTTCGGCTGAGAGGGGAAAGAGGGAGGTAATAGAGGCATTTAGGTCTGGCATTGTCCCAGCACAGTTTATTAAGGGCTGGACAGTAGGAAGGGCAAGGGAGATCTCTAAGATAGATGCCTGGCTTCATGATCAAACCTCTGGTACACTTGTGATAAATGGGGAATATGGTGCAGGAAAGACCCACATAATTGAGTATTTAAGGGCACATGCCTTGGAATTAAACTATGCTACAGCCTCTGTAGGGATTGACCCCATGGATGCCCAGGCCGGATTTCCAAAGAGGATATACCGACACCTGATCCGAGGTCTCAGTGTCCCTTATAAGGGAGAGGTCTTAGATTTTCGACAGGCCTTAAGTATATTGGCAAAAAGGGATGCATTAAATGACCACCCAATACTTAAGGATGCACTAAAGCGCATCAGGGAGGGAGATGATACAGAGCAAATGTGGGCATGGCTTGAGGGAAAGGATACTACCTTTAGGGAGTGGGGGGTGCTCTATGACCATACCACAGCCGCCAATATATATTGTCTGATCCTCTCTGGCCTTAGCTGGGCCTTAGAGGAATATCTTGATATATGCGGGCTTATACTGCTCTTTGATGAGACAGAGAGCTCAAGAATCTATCGATATAGCTATGAGTGGCAAAGGGCCCTAAACTTCTTTAGGGCACTTATACTAGTATCAAATGATGAGCCAGACCTCCTTGAGGAAAGGGTAATAAAGACAGAAAATTGCTACAAAGGGGAAAGGACTGGCCTGGTCTATTCTGGCCATCGCCCCCTACGTTATATATATCGACTGCCTACATACTTTAAGGTAGTATTTGCCGTTACCCCTGATTTTTCTATGGATCTGGCCTCTTCTTACAATACCCACCAGATTGAACTGGAGCCTATCCCTGCAGAGTATCTAGAGCACTTCTTTTATCGATTTGTGGATCTGTATGAAAAGGTATATGCAATGAAATTGACACGTCAGCAAAAAAGGGAGATATTTAATCTCATCAAGGGCTATTCCTCTATTTCTATGCGGACCTTCATTAAGGCCATGGTGGAGTGTCTAGATTTTAAGCGTTTTTATCCCACCTTAGAGATAGAATCCCTAATGGAGACACATGGATAAACAGGCAAAGGATTATCTTCGCAATATACCCGCTGTAGATGAGGTATTGAGATTCAAAAAAATAGGTGTCCTTTTAAAGGAATATCCTAGAAAATTGGTAGTTGAGGCCATAAGGGAGGTCTTGGCAAAAAAGAGAGAAGATATATTAAAAAATGGGGTGGCAACCTTAGAAGAGGCAACCATTTCAGAGGAGGTAGGAAAAAGGGTAGAAGAGAAATCAGAAGATAGCCTAAAGAGGGTCATTAATGCAACTGGGGTAGTGATACACACAAACCTAGGCCGTTCCTTGCTCCCAAAATCGGCTATCTCCCATCTTATAGAGGTTGCAAAATACTATAACAATCTAGAATTTGATCTAGAAATGGGAAAACGTGGCCTTCGCTATAGTCATGTAGAGCCCCTTTTGTGCGAGTTGACCGGGGCAGAGGCGGCCATGGTAGTAAACAACAATGCAGGGGCAGTATTTCTTATCCTAAATACCTTGGCCTATGGAAAGAGGGTAATTGTCTCGCGTGGGGAGCTTATAGAGATTGGGGGCTCGTTCCGTATCCCAGATGTTATGAAGAGTTCTGGGGCCATCTTGGTAGAGGTAGGCACTACCAATCGTACTCACCTCTATGATTATGAAAATGCCATTGATGAAGAGACAGCCCTACTGCTAAAGGTCCATATGAGCAATTATAAGATTGTTGGATTTACAAAGGATGTACCACTAGAAGAATTGGTAGAATTGGGGAAGAGATATAGTATCCCTGTGGGAGAGGATCTGGGCAGTGGGAATTTTATCATGCTCTCCAAATATGGCCTAGAAAAGGAACCCACAGTACAGGAGGTAATCTCAGCAGGTGTGGATGTAGTAAGCTTTAGTGGAGATAAGCTTTTGGGCGGGCCCCAAGCAGGCATAGTTTTGGGAAAGAAGAAATTTATTGATAAGATTAAGAAAAATCCTATAAATCGTGCACTTCGTATTGATAAATTTACACTGGCTGCCCTAGAGAGTACACTCAAACTCTATAGGGATGAGGGATTGGCCATAAAAGAGATCCCTACACTGCGCCTGCTTACAATCCCAAAGAAGACGCTTTATATGCGGGCAAGAAGACTAAAAAATAGGCTTTCAAAAATAGGGGGGCTTAGTGTCCAAATAAAGGAGGGTATCTCACGTGTAGGGGGGGGTGCACTGCCTATCCAGACACTGCCTACATTTGTAGTGGCCATAAGGCCTATAGGTACCTCTTTAGTAAGGTTTGAAGAGAGATTGCGCTATGGAAAACCACCAATTATTGGTCGAATTGAAGAGGATGAGGTCTTACTAGATATGAGGACAGTGCAGGATGAAGACCTACCCCTAATCCCAAAGGTGATAAGTCAGTCTTTAGATTGAAGCCTTTTTTTAATGCTTTCTGCATGGGCAAGGAGTCCTTCTATATGGGCCATTTCTATGGCCCTTGGCCCCAAGATATCCAATCCCTCTTTGGAGATAAAAATAATGCTGGAGCGCTTTATAAATTGCTCAACAGAGAGTACAGAAGAGAACCTGGCAGTCCCAGATGTAGGCAGGATGTGATTTGGGCCGGCTACATAATCACCAATAGGCTCTGTGGCATACCTTCCCAAGAAAATGGCACCTGCGTGCCTTATCTTACCCACTAAACTCATAGGCTCAGTCACTAAGAGTTCTAAATGTTCTGGGGCAATAATATTAATCACCTCTGCGGCCATATCTAGATTTGGCAAAATGAACATATACCCATTTTTCCCTAGTGCCTCCTCTGCAATGGCCCTCCGAGGCAAGGTAGGTAGCTGCCTATTTATCTCTTCAGAAACATCTTTTGCGTGTGTCTCTGATATTGTAACAAAAATGGGCATAGCCATTTCATCATGTTCTGCTTGGGAGAGTAGGTCTGCTGCCACCCATGAAGGGGGTGTAGTCCCATCAGAGATAATGGCAATTTCACTTGGGCCAGCAATCATATCAATGCCTACCTGCCCAAATACAAGTTTTTTGGCAGCTGCAACATAGATATTTCCTGGTCCACAAATGAAGTCTACCTTTGGAACAGTCTCTGTACCAAATGCCAATGCAGCAATTGCCTGTGCCCCACCAAGACGAAATACCCTATTTATCCCCACAATTTTGGCAGCAGCTAGTATAGCAGGGGAGATATAGCCCTTTGGTGTAGGCACAGTCATAACAATCTCCTTCACCCCGGCTATTTTGGCGGGTATGGCACTCATCATTACTGTAGAGGGATATACAGCCCTACCACCAGGGCAATATATGCCAATCCTCTCTAGGGGGGTGATGCGTTGCCCAAGCAGGTTTCCAATCTCATCTGTAATAAACCAGTCTCTTGGCAACATTCTACGGTGGAATGCCTCAATCCTCTTTGCCACATACTCTAAGGTAGGGATTATCCCTTTACTCTTATTATAGGCTGCCTCAATCTCTTCGGCAGAAATTTCAAGTCCTATCTCCCTTAAGTCTATAGAGTCAAATCTTTTACTATACTTTATTAATGCATCATCCCCGTAATTTTTTACCTCCTCTATAATCTCAGAGGCAATATCTAAGACATCTTTTGGGATAATCTCTCGCCTCTTCCAATCCCTTGCAAATTTTAATAAATCAGATTCATTCTTGATAACCAGTGTCTCCACGCCCTCTCCTAAGTAACCCTCAATACCTCTTCAATGGTCGTGATCCCCATCTTTATTTTCTCTAGCCCACTTGCCCTTAGGGTCTTCATGCCTTCAGAAATTGCTATCTCTCTTATCTTATCTGCACTCTCCCTTGCTAGGATTGCATTTCTAATAGCATTGCTAATAATTAAAATCTCAAATAGGGCAACCCTGCCTCTATATCCAGTATAATTACAAGAGCTACACCCTTTTCCTTGATATACCTTGATAGTTTTTGCCTCTTCGGGCGAGAAACCAACCTTTGTCAATAACTCTGGTCTTACCCTCACCCTCTCCTTACAGTGAGGGCAAATTACCCTGACCAATCTTTGGGCAATAATAGCAATTAGAGAGGAAGACACCAAAAATGGCTCAATATTCATGTCCAATAGGCGTGTAATCGTACTTGGGGCATCATTTGTGTGTAAGGTGCTTAAGACCAAGTGACCAGTAAGGGCTGCCTTGATGGCAATATCTGCTGTGTCTAGATCCCTGATCTCTCCTACCATAATGATATCTGGGTCCTGCCTTAAGAAAGAGCGTAAGGCAGAAGAAAAGGTTAGACCAATCTTTTCATTGATTTGGACCTGATTGATGCCCTCTAAGGTATATTCCACAGGGTCTTCGGCCGTGAGGATATTTACCTCCTTTGAGTTGAGTTTATTTAGGACGGCATATAGTGTGGTTGTTTTTCCACTGCCTGTGGGTCCGGTGACCAATATCATCCCATAAGGGCGCTTAATTGCCCATAAGAATTTATTAAGCTCCTCCTTACTCAGCCCTAGCTCTTCTATGCCCTTGATGCCTGATGATTTGTCAAGCAAACGCAGGACGGTCTTTTCCCCATAAAGGGTAGGTATAATTGAAACACGCATATCTATATCCTTTTGCCCTACCTTTATCTCTATCCTGCCATCCTGGGGGCGTCTTTTTTCTGCAATATCCAAGGCGGCCATGATCTTAAGGCGGGCAGTGAGTGAGGGCTCCAGCCTATTTGGCATATTCATAAAGTCATGTAATACACCATCTATACGGTAGCGGACCCTTAATTCATCCTTGTAAGGCTCAATATGGATATCGCTTGCCTTTTTTTTGATGGCGCTGACCAAAATGTGATTGACCAATTTGACTACTGGTGCCTCTTCTGCACGGAGCTTCTCCAGGTCCAATTCCTCCTTTTCTCTTCGTCGAATCTCAATTGGGACCTCTTCACGTAGTTCTTCTAATATCTCTGGGGGGATAGGTGAGCCATAATATCTATCAATGGCCTCTCTAACGGCTAGCTCTTCGGCCAAGACCAATTCTATTTTGTGTCCTGTAATAAACTCTAAATCATTGAGTATGAAGATATTAAATGGATCTGAAGTAGCTACAACCAATTTATTTCCATCCTTTGAAATGGGAATTACTTGGTACTTCTCAGCCACTTGTTGGGGGATAAGGGAAATGAGGGATTGATCTATATCTATTTTCCTTAACTTTATCGTGTCAAGTCCAAATTCCTTGGCCAAAAAAGAAAGCAATGTCTCCTCATCAATATAACCAAGCCGAATTAGGTTATACCCCAAGCGCCCACCAGATATCTTTTGTTCTTCTAGGGCCCTATCCAGCTGTGCCTGGGTAATGATACCTGCTTTTATAAGCCTTTCACCCAGTTTTTGGTAAACCGATGCCTCTGCCATTTTGTTTATATTGTTAAATACCTTTATCATATTACATAAGAAAATTAAAAAAATGAACCCTTTATCAATTTCGTCTACTCACAGAAATTGTTCAAAATTACAGTCCTTTACAAATCAGATAAAAAAATTATAATTTTTTTCTTTA
>Ga0190286_1000148_pt1 | contig 35443 bp, 23 predicted proteins | sample 48691834_MG_FD_183241 | JGI IMG/M metagenome (GOLD analysis project Ga0190286, IMG submission 183241) | Hydrothermal vent microbial mat bacterial communities from Southern Trench, Guaymas Basin, Mexico - 4869-18-3-4_MG | ecosystem: Environmental > Aquatic > Marine > Hydrothermal vents >... | reverse complement strand
CCCAGGACTCCTCAGCGGCCACCAGATGCCCCATGTGAATGGGATCGAATGTCCCTCCAAAAACGCCTATACGCATATCCAATTACCAATGACCAATGGGTCAATGACCAATGAGCAAATGACCAATTGGGATTTGATCATTGGTCATTGGGATTTAAACTTCGCCATTCCAGCTCGACATCGCCGATGTAGACCGTATCGCCGGCCTGCACTCCAGCCCTCTTCAAGGCCTCTATCACGCCCATGGCCTCCATGATACGCTGGAAGCGCTGCACCGCTTCCTCCAGGTTCCAGTTGGTCATCGCGGCCACGCGTTCGATCTTTCTTCCTTGCACTCTCCATGCTCCATCCTCACGGGAGATGGTGAATGTCTCCTCCTTAAGGGGATGAAAGACCTTCACCTCGGGGGAGATAGCTTCCTCCAGAGGGAGGCCCTTCAACATCTCAGCCACCCGCCACAGCATCTCCTTTACTCCCTCCCCGGTGAGGGCCGAGATGACCATGGCCTCCCGCTTCCGTTCGACCATGGCCTCCTTGATCGAGGGCCAGACCCTTTGCGCTTGAGGGAGGTCTATCTTGTTCAACACCACCAACTGTGGCTTGGCTGCCAATCTCCTGCTGAAGAGGGCCAATTCGCGGTTTACCGCTCGGTAGTCGGCCAGAGGATCGGCTGCTGCTCCGTCCAGGAGGTGGATGAGGAGGCGAGTCCTCTCTATATGGCGCAGGAACTCATGGCCTAAGCCCTTACCGCGATGGGCTCCCTCGATGAGACCGGGGATGTCGGCCATGACGAAGCTGGTCATCTCGTCTAAGGATACCACGCCCAAATTGGGCTCCAAGGTGGTGAAGGGGTAATCAGCGATCTTCGGCCTGGCGGCGCTCACGGCGGCCAGAAGTGTGGATTTGCCGGCATTGGGCACGCCGATAATGCCCACATCGGCGATGAGCTTGAGCTCCAAGTCCAGCCAGCGTTCCTCTCCTGGCTCCCCCCGCTCGGCCAATCTGGGGGCCTGGTAAGTGGGGGCAGCGAAGGCGGCGTTGCCTCTCCCTCCCCTCCCCCCTCGGGCCACCAAAACCATCTGCCCCTCTTCCACGAGATCGCCGATGAGCTCTCCGGTCTCAGCGTCACGGACGACGGTGCCCAACGGCACTTCGATGAAGAGGTCCTTGCCCCGCTTGCCGGTTTGGTTCTTGCCCTTCCCATGTCCGCCCCTCTCCGCCCTGAAGTGGCGGCGTTTCTTAAACTTGACGAGAGTGTTAAGGTGAGGGGTGGCCACCAGGTAGACATCTCCTCCCCTGCCCCCATTGCCGCCATCGGGGCCGCCGCGGGGCACGCCCTTCTCCCGACGGAAGCTCACGCAGCCGTTACCGCCATCTCCGCCTTTGACGTAGATCCTGGCTTCATCGAAGAACAAGGCATCACCTCACAGAGTCTGCAAAATTAAGGATACACACAAAAGCCCTCTTTGTCAAGGCAAAGCTGGAGGGTAAGGCATTCGGCTGTCCCTTCTCGAAAGAGCATTACATTTACAAAGCCTGCGACCATTGACAGGGTGATTTTTCTCACCAGGGAGCTGGCGATCGAACCGGAGAGGAAAAAGCGAGGAAATGAGCTGTTAAGGTCGGCGGAAAGCACTCTGAGGGAGGCCGAGGATGCCCGTTTTTGGTAAGTTTTCCGAGGTGCTCGGCGAGGGGTGATTAAGTGGGGAGAATGGGGCTTAGAGAGGGCGGAGGGCCACTTGTGTTATCCCCATAAGTGGCCTTTACTAGTTCCATCGCACTTAGCACGGGGCTTTATCAAGGTGATTTCAGGCGGGGCTTCCCTGCCGGCTGTAAGCGATGAGGGCTTTCCTCAACTCCTCCTCGTCGAAATCGGGCCAGTAGGTGGGGGTGGAGTAGAAGAGGGCATGGGCCGACTGCCAGAGGAGGAAGTTGGAGAGGCGCTTCTCACCACCAGCGCGGATGATGAGGTCAACATCGGGCATCCCCGAGGTGTAAAGGAAGCGCTCAAACAGCCCCTCATTCAAGGAATGGAGGGGGAATTCACCCCTCCGATAGGCTTCTATGACCCCCCTGGCCGCATCCACGATCTCCGCCTTCCCCCCATAGTTGAAGGCGAAATTGAGGATGAAGCGATCATTCCCTTTGGTCAGCTCCACAGCCCACCTTATCTTCTCCACCAGACTCTCCGGCAGCCTATCCAGGCGACCCAGGTGGCGCAGCTGGACGCCTTCTCGATGCAATTCATAGGTGTACCTTTCTATGCACTCCTCGAAGATCCTGAACAGACCCTGGACCTCCTCCCATGGCCTCCTCCAATTCTCAGTGGAGAAGCCATAGAGGGTCACGATCTTCACCCCCAACTCCCGGCCAGCTTTGAGCACCCTCTGGGCGTTTTCCGCCCCTGCTCGGTGGCCGGCCAGGCGGGGCAGGCCACGCTCCCTGGCCCAACGCCCATTGCCATCCATCACGATGGCCACATGGCGGGGGAGTTCATCGATCCCCTTCACCGCATTCGATCTCAATCCCATCTCTTCCCCCATAGCTGGAATCTATCCGCCCTTGTCGGAGGGCGCTCGGCGCACCCAGGCCTCGCGCGGCCCGACATCGCGGTCCAGGAGAAGGCGTCTGATCAGCACACGCCTGCGCTCGGGCCCCGATGGCAGGGGGATGCGGTTAGCCTCCAGCCGTTTGGCTACGGTTATGAGCAGCATTCCCAGACAGGCCCAGGCCATGGCCGATGGTCGCCCGGCGGCCCAGCTCACCAGGGGCAGAGCGGCGAGGCCCAGAAGGGCTCCCAATGCCGTATGCTTGAACAGTCGCCCGACCCCCAGCGAGATCAGCACGAAGAGGGCGCCTTGGGGGAAGGTAACCGAGAGCATCCCCATGAAGGTGCTGAGCCCGCGCCCCCCCTTGAAGTTCAGGTAGAGGGGCCAATTGTGGCCTATCACCGCCGCCAGGCCCGCGGCCAGCGCTACCGGCAGCCCTGAGCCGAGTTTAAGCCCCAGCCAGGTGGGGAAGGCGCCCTTGGCGATGTCGAAGAGCCCTACCACAACCACCGCCCACTTGGCCACGTGGTAATAGACGCCCGTGCCACTAACCGTCCCACTCCCGTACCGGCGCAGGTCTATCCCCTTGAGCAGCCGGCCGGCCAAGTAAGCCGATGGAATGGAGCCGAGGAGATAGCCAACCACTATTACCAATAAGGATTTAACGTCCATCATTCCCCTTAACCATCCATCTAACCACCTGATACTTCCTTCCCATCAAATCCTCCCCTCTCGGTTGAGGATGAATCTGTTGAGGATGAGGTCTCCTTTATCTTCGGCGCTCATCCAGAGGCGAATCGCTTCGGGCAGCTGCTTAGTGCCCATGGCCGCCCCGAGCGCCAGTGGGGATAGGGTCAAAACCAACGGCTGGTGGGTCCATAGCCAGGCGAGTAGGGAGAGGATGATGAAGCTGATGATGGCGCTGAAGGATGGGCTGTGGGTAATGAGGATGTAGAGCACTCCGAGGATGGGGAGGGCCACCATGGCCTCCTTAGGAAGCAGGACCAGGATGGCGCCTATGCTGGCGGCCAGCCCCCTTCCTCCGCTGAAGCCCAGGAAGACGGGGAAGTTGTGGCCCAGCACAGCGGCTACTCCGGCCAGGAGGGCCGCCCAGTCGGGGAGGTCCATCCAGCGGGCCATAAGCACCGAGAGAGCGCCCTTGCCTATGTCCAGGAGCAAGACCGCTATGCCTACCAGACGACCAACCTCCAGCATGACATTATGGGCTCCCATATTCTTGGTGCCCACAGTGCGGATATCTATCCCCTTCACTAACCTCCCTGCGAGGTAGGCGAAAGGGATGGAACCGAAAAGATAGCCCAGGATGATGGCCAAAAAGGGCATTTCCATCACCTCCTTACAATTGCGGAATCTGAGGGAAACCCCTCTCTTCCAGGTCGAAGCATGCTTTAATGGGCAAACTACTCACGGCTCGAAGGCAGGGACGGAGGGCCGCCCCTAATTAGATAGGGGATGCTCTCCCCTTATTCATAACGCAGAGCCTCTATGGGATTCAAAGCAGCGGCCCGCGTGGCGGGGTAGATGCCGAAGAACAGGCCCACCGCCACCGAGAAGCCTACCGCCACCAGGATAGAGTCCGGAGAGATGACGGCCATGATCAGATGTTGGCTGATCACGTTCACCAGGTTAACGACCACCACTCCGAAGAGGATGCCTATCAGCCCGCCGATGACGCTCAGAGCCACTGCCTCCACCAGAAACTGCATCAGGATGTCGCGGCGCTTGGCTCCCACAGCCTTTCTGATGCCTATCTCCCTCGTCCTTTCGGTGACCGAAACCAGCATGATGTTCATGATGCCGATCCCCCCTACCAGGAGGGAGATGGCGGCGATGGCCCCTAGGAAGAAGGTGAAGATGCCGGTGACGCGGCCCATGATCCCCAGGATCCCCTTTTGGCTGATCACTGTGAAGTCCTCATCCTGGTAGCGTATCTTATGGCGCTCGCGCAGGAGGAGGGTGATCTGCTCGATGGCCGCATCGATGCGGTCCTCGCCGGCGGCCGAGACATTGATCATCGAGACCCTTCGACCACCTCTGATGGCTCGCCCGCTGAAGAGCTTGGTCTGGGCGGTGGTGATAGGGACGAAGACGATCTCGTCCCTGACGGCACCCCCTATCTCCGTTCCTCCCTTCTCCTCCATAACACCGATGACCCTGAAGGGGATGCGGTTGATCTTGACCGTGCGCCCTATGGGGCTCTCCTCGCCGAAGAGCTTCCGTGCCGTCCGAGCTCCGAGCACGGCCACTCGGGCGGCGATCTCCAGGTGGTGAGAGTCGAAGAACTGCCCTTCCTTGGGGTAGAATTTAGCCACCCAGGGGTACTCTGGTGTGGTCCCGGTGACGAGGGTGTAGGTGTTCTCCGAGCCATAGGCCACCTGGGCGCCATAGCTGACTTCCGGGGCCACGGCGACCACATCGGGGCAATTGGCAGCGATAGCCTCGGCATCGTCCAGGGTGAGGCTCGATGAGCCGCTCACCAGCATGGTGGCCATTTCGGACAGGCTTCCCGGGATGACCATGATCAAATTCGACCCCATCCCTCGTATCTGTTCGGTGACGGCAGCCTGAGCCCCCTCCCCTACGGAGACAAGGGCTATGACCACCCCCACCCCGATGATGATGCCCAGCATGGTCAGGCCGGAACGCATCTTATTTGCTGAAAGGGCGCGCAGGGCAATGCGGATGCTCTCAAGAATGTTCATGTCGATCCTCCTCCGCATCCACGAGCTCTCCGATCACCCAGCTCTATCTGCTCAGCTCCTCGCCGCCCAGGAAGATCTTGGCCAGGCGTTCGTAGACCTCCGCAGTGAGCTGGAGCGTGCCGATGCTCACCCGTTCATTGTCGCCATGGGCGAGCTTGGCTATCTCGGAAAACTCCAGCCTATCGTCGAAGAGGGCGAAGCCGTATGCCTGCGTGCCAACCTCGCGGAAAAAGCGCAAGTCCGAAGCCCCGGTTATGAGCACAGGGACCAGCTCAGCATCGGCGGTCGTGCACTGTCGAACCGCCTCGCGCATGGCATCCACGAAGCGGGATCGAGGTGGGCTGGCATTGCCCAGGGAGGTGAGCTCCCCTGGTGGCTTCTCGATCTCCACCTCAGATGCCAGGTCCCCCAGGGCCCGCCTCAGGTGGTACATCACGTACCCATCGTCCTGGCCCGGGAGAGTGCGGATGTCTACATCCAAAGTCGCTTGCCCTGCTATGACGTTAGTTTTCGTCCCTCCCCTGGCCACATTTGGGGAGATGGTCATCCTGGTGAGGGCGTGTATGGCCTTGGCCATTCCTATGTCCTTCCTCGCCGATAACTTGATGGCCAATGGCAACAGATGCCTGCTCCTTAGGAAGAGGCGCATCAGCCAGTTCAATCCCATCCCCCTGGCCAGCTCGGAGATAAATCTGGTCTCGACGGGAGGGTTGTACCTGCTCAGCCGGAGGGCAGCCTGGCTCATCTTGAGGACCGCGTTAGGCGTCCCGTAGGGCATGCTCCCATGCCCCTCCTCGCCTTTGAATTTGAGCCTCTTCCAGTTGACCCCTTTCTCCCCCACCGTGAGGGTGTAGCGGGAGGGAGCGATGGGGAAGCCACCGGACTCGGTGACGGCGAAGTCGGCCTTCACCAGCTCCGGATGATGGTCCAGCATCCACTTGGCTCCAAACAGGCCGCCTGCCTCCTCATCGGAAACAGCGAGGAAGATGAGATCTCCCTTGGGCCGGAAGCCCTCCCGCACCAAATCGGCGAAGACCACGGCCTGGCAGGCCACGATGAACAGCATGTCAAAGGCTCCTCTCCCCCAGATGAAGCCATCCTTCTCCACCCCCTCCCAGGGGTCCACCACCCACGTGCTGGGGTCCTCGACGGGCACGACGTCGACATGGCACGGCCCGAACATGAGGGAGGGGTGCTCAGGGTCGGTTCCCTCCAGCTTAGAGTAGAGGTTCCCTCGCTCCTCATCCGATTTGAAGACCTGACATTCGACCCCCTTGGCATCGAAATATTCTTTGAGCGTCTGAATGGACCTCATCTCGTTCCCAGGGGGATTGACACACCTGTTCCTTATCAGGCGCTTAAGCAAGGCCTTTATCTCCTCCAGACGTTCCACTTTAGACATGGCAGCTGCCTCCCGCCGATCTACAATTTAGCCAAGACGTCCTCCGCCCAGATGGGGTCGGCGACCTCTTCCTCCTCCACGATCAGGCCGTCGCGAAGGTGAATAATGCGTTGGGCATGGCGAGCCAGGTCGGGTTCGTGGGTGACCAGGACGATGGTTATCCCCCGCTCGCGGTTAAGCCTCTGGAAGATGGCCATCACCTCCTCCCCCGCTTTGGTGTCGATGTTGCCGGTGGGCTCGTCGGCCAGGATGATGGAGGGCTCGTTGACCAAGGCTCGGGCGATGGCCACCCGCTGCTGCTCCCCGCCGGAGAGCTCGCTGGGGCGATGGTGGGCGCGATGGGCCATCCCCACCGCTTCCAGCGCCTCAAGGGCCCTCTCCCTCCGATTTGAGGCGCCGGCGTAGATGAGCGGCAGCTCCACGTTAGCCAGGGCTGTAGTGCGCGGCAGGAGGTTGTAGACCTGGAAGACGAAGCCGATCTTCTTATTGCGGATCTCAGCCAATTGGTTATCGTTTAGCCTCTTCACATCGATCCCCTCCAGGAGGTATGAGCCTGAAGTAGGCTGGTCTAAGCAGCCCATGATGTTCATCAGGGTGGTTTTGCCGCTCCCCGAGGGGCCCATGATGGAGACGAATTCGCCCCTGCCGATATCTAACGAGACCCCCCGCAGGGCAGGGACCTCTATTTTGCCCATCCTGTAAACCTTGGTCACATCCCTGATCTGGATCACCTCACGAACAGGCCCGCTGTTAACCATGACCTCCTCCACATGGCCAGTTGGGCACCTCCTCGCTACAAAATCGAATCGCGGGTGAAAGCCCATCATCGCCTCATCATCCTCTCCCTCAACTCTTCACGGAGGCGTTGCTGCTGGGTTTTGATAACCACCTTCTCCCCTTCCTTGAGGCCCTCGAGGACTTCGGTGAAAGTTCCGTCGCTCAAGCCCGCTTCGATGTAGATTTTCTTCGGTTGCCCTTGGGTGAGAACCTCAACGTATTTCCCCTTGCTGTCGCGCCCGATGGCCCGGTTGGGCACGAGCAGGACCCCTTTCTTCTCGGCCACGATGATGTCGGCGTTAGCGGTCATCTCCGGTTTGATGGGGACATCCGTGGGCTCTATCTCCACGGTCACTCCATAGCTGACTATCCCTTGGATCACCGTGCCCACAGGGTCTATCCTGGCCACTCGTCCTTTGAGCTGTGCATTGGGGAAGGCATCCAAAGTGATGTTCACCTCTTGGCCGACCTTAACGAGGCCGATGTCCGTCTCGTCTATCTGCAGGTCGATGTGGAAGCTGCTGAGGTCAACCAAGGTGATCATGGGCGTGGCCGAGGAGACCATCTCCCCCACGTCGGCTCCTATGCGGGCCACGATCCCGGAGAAGGGGGCGATGAGGCGGGCATCCTCCAGGTGCTGTTGGGCCTGCTTAAGCGCGGCTCGTGCCTGATCGACCCTGGCTTTAGCGATGGCTATCTCCTCGGTGGTGGCGCCCGCCTTGAGCTTGTCCAGCGCAGCTTGGGCCTGGTGCACCTGTGCCTGCGCCCCTTCTACCCGCCCCCGCGCCTGCTCAACCTGAGCCCGGGCTATGGCTATGTCCTCCTTCCTGGGCCCTGCTTTCAATTGCTCATACTGCACCTGGGCGATCTGAACCGCCACATGGGCTTGGCCGACGGCGGCCTCGGCCGCATCCTTCTCCCCAGGCTTGGCTAAGGGGCTGCCAGCGATGGCATCCCGTTGCCCCTGAGCGCCCCAGAGGGCGTTTTTAGCATTCTCTATGTTGAGTTCGGCTAGTTTGAGCTCATGCTCAGTGGGTCCAGCGAGGAGCTTATCCAGGCTGGCCCGGGCGCTGGCGAGGCTCGCTTTAGCTATGGTGAGGTTGGCGCGGGCAGCGCCCAGGTTTGCCTCGGCCGCAGCTATATCCTCAGGGCGGGCGCCTTTCTCCAGCTGTTCCAATTGCGCCTCGCTCATGGCCAGGGCGGCTTTAGCTTGCTCCACCGCGAGCTTCAACTCCTCCATCTCCAATTCGGCCAGCACCTCTCCGGCCTCTACCCTTTCCCCTTCCTCGACCGCGATCTTGGCCACCCGGCCGGGCATTTTGAAGCTCAGAATCGCCTTCGCCTCTGGGGCTATGGAACCGGTGGCATTGACCGTAGCGGTGATATCTCCTCGCTTCACGGCGACGGTCTGGAACTCCTCGTTAGGGGTCGGGCCCCCGGCGAGAAGGAGGGCTCGACAGCCCATAAGGCTCAATCCCAATGCTACCACCGCCGCCACGATAATTATGGTCTTTTCGCTCATGCTTCCTCCCTCCATGCGTCGCATAGGGTCCGCTGAGCGAGCTTCTAGGTAGCTGTAATATTCTACCACTTTCCCCGCTCTCTGTAAAGCAAACGGGCGTAGCCGCTTAGGGCAATCGCAAACTCTGCTAACCTCCCGCAGGTTATGCACATTAGAGTTGTTGCACAATTGATGATGAGCTCGCTCGCCCTGTGGAATAGAGTTTATTCCACAGGGCTCGCCCTGTGTAGTAGGTCGCCCCTCTGGGGCTACTACACAGGGCTCGCGGCAGGTTGGCAGAACCCCTTCACCTGATGAGCTCGCTCGCGGTAAGTTCGCGAAATTCTTTCACCCCAGTCAGCAGCGAGCGAGCTCATCACCCCGGCCACCAGCGAGCTCATCAGTGGACAGGCCTGAAACCAATCCCGGAATCGCCTAAACTTTGGGAACTTCTGCCCCCCGCGAAGCGATTTTGGAGGCCAGGTCACCCCATTTCCGCGCAGGGTTTGACCTTCATAGGAGAAAATCGCCCCTTTGGAGCCGAGCAGTCAATTGTGTAACAACTCTATTGTACCAAACGAAGATGAAGAGGTGATGAAGAAGTTATTAAGATTTGATATGAAGTTTTCTCTCCCTACTCCTGGATATTGAACATCCAGACGGCCAAAGCTATCATCAGCGCGCCGAATCCGGCCACCACCATCGCATCTTCGTGGATGGCCATGACGTGGCCGAAGATAGCCATCCCGATGCCCATCTGGGGAAGCATCTCCATCGCCGCAGCTGGCAGCTCGATGCTGCCCAGTATGGCCTGGCGCAGGGCATCCACGGCGTAAGTTAGGGGGTTTACCTTGACCAGGAGATCCATCCAGGCCGGCAGGCCGTACAGAGGGAAGAAAGCCCCGCTCAGGAAGAACATGGGCATGGTCAGGAAGTTCATGATCATGCCAAAGCTCTCCGTATCCCTCATGCGAGCGGCGATGAGCACCCCCATGGAGGTCATACTGAGGGCCATGAGGAACATCAACGGCCACAGCTTGAGCACCAGGGCAGGGGTAAGCTGCAGCCCAACCAGGGGAGCGAAGAGAAGCATCAGGGTCCCCTGGATTATGGCCACGGTGCTGCCCCCCAGGGTCTTGCCTAAGGCCACAGCGGTGCGGCTCACCGGGGCCACCAATACCTCTTTCAGAAAGCCGAACTCTCGGTCCCAGACGATGGAGATCCCTGACATAAGGGAGCTCATGAAGACCGTCATGCCGATGACTCCTGGGAACATGAATTTGATGTAATCGATGCCCCATTGGGAGGCGCCGCTGGCGAAGCCCTTCATGGAAGGCGACAGGCCGCTGCCGAAAACGAAGAGAAACAGGATGGGCCTGCCGAAGGAGCTGATGATGCGGGGCTTATTCCGCCAATAGCGTAAGATCTCACGGTACCAAATAATGTAGATCGCCCTCAAAACATGCATTTTTCCCCTCCTTAACGTCCGTGCATCCGGTGCCATCTCCTACGTTCCCGCATCCGGTCCCTGCTGGTGGCCTCCTCGTCCCTGATCTGCCGCCCAGTCAGCTTAAGGAAGACATCATCTAAAGTGGGGCGGCGCAAGCTGACGGCCAGGATCTCCGATTTAAAATCCATGACGAACCTGGGGATGAAGGCCTCGCCGTTAGGTACCTCGAAATAGAGGCCATCCTTGGTGTTCCTCACCTTAACCCTATACCGTTCCTCGATCCGCCGCGCTGTGCTATCGTTGTCCTTGACCTTAACGCTGATGATGTCGCCTCCAACCATCCTCTTCAAGTTCTCCGGGGTATCTAAAGCCACGATCTTCCCGTAATCGATGATAGCGATGCGGTCGGCATGTTCGGCCTCATCCATGTAATGAGTGGTCATGAAGACGGTTATCCCCTCCCGCTCCCTCAGCTCCGAGATGTACTCCCATATGCGGCTGCGGGTCTGAGGGTCCAAACCCAGGGTCGGTTCGTCCAGGAAGAGCACCTTAGGGTAGTGCATCAGCCCTCGCGCTATCTCTAACCTCCGCTTCATTCCTCCGGAGAAGGTCCTCACTAGGTCGCTGCGTCGGTCGTAGAGCTCCACCAGCTTTAAAACCTCTTCCATCCTCCTCTTCTTCACTTTCCGGGGCACGTTGTAAAGCGTAGCGTGAAAATCGAGATTTTCCTCGGCGGTCAAGCGGTCATCCAGGCTGGGCTCCTGAAACACCAAGCCGATGGAGCGCCGCACAGCGGCCTGTTCCCTAACCACGTCGTAGCCGTTAACAGTCGCCTGCCCTGAAGTGGGGCGCAGGAGGGTGCAGAGCATATTGATGGTCGTGGTCTTCCCTGCTCCGTTAGGGCCGACGAAGCCGAATATCTCCCCTTCTCGCACTGTAAAGGAGATGCCCTTCACAGCAATCAAGTCGCCGAACTTCCTAACCAGGCGTTTAACCTCAATCATATCCACTGTGACCTCCTCCCTGCTATTCGATTGGCATCAAAGGCTGGATATTTGCGGTTAATCACAAAGCATGATATAGTAAAAGTAGCTGTACAATAGAGTTGTTGCACAATTGTGGACAGGCCTGAAACCAATCCCGGAATCGCTAAACTTTGGGAACTTCTGTCCCCCGCGAAGCGATTTTGGAAGCCGGGTCACCCCATTTCTGCACAGGGTTTGGCCTTCATAGGAGAAAATCGCGTTTTTTGGAGCCAATCAGTCAATTGTGCAACAACTCTAATAACTGCAAGATTAAGACTCGATTCTGCTCGGCCCATCTACGCACAGGGTATTGCATACGTCTAATTGGTAACCTTCTAGTATATGCTGCAAACTTGGAGAGGGCAAGATGGCTGTGAAAGGCGTCTCGGAGATGGTCGTAAGGCGATTACCACTTTACTTACGAACGCTTACCTTCCTCGCGGCAGAGGGCCGAAAACTGATCTCCTCCCAGGAATTAGGAGAGCGGCTGGGCATCAGCCCTGCTCAGATACGCAAAGACCTCTCCTATTTCGGCGAATTTGGCAAACAGGGAAGTGGCTACGAGGTGGAATACCTGAAGGAGCAGCTCGAACGCATCCTGAACGTGGATAAGGAATGGGAATTAGCCCTGGTGGGAGCGGGCGATCTGGGGCATGCCCTCATCCTTCACTATGGAGGGTTCGAAGGGCGGGGATTTCGTATCACTACCGTTTTCGACAAAGATCCACAAAAGATAGGGAAGAAGATAGGAGATTTAGAGATCCTGGACAGCAAGCTGTTGCCTAAAATCATTAAAGAGAGGGGGATTCAACTCGCTATCATCGCTGTGCCCACCGATGAAGCACAGGAAGTAGCAGATGAACTCGTCAAAGCGGGGATCAAGGGCATCCTCAGCTATGCTCCTATCATCCTCGATGTCCCACCCGAGGTGAGGGTACAATGCATTGACCCCGTGATCCGCCTCCAGAGGATTACCTACTACCTGGATAAGTGAGCTGCGGAAAGCCGAAACCGCTGTCCACAAGTTATAGGAGAAGCAGACTCTTCTCGAAGACCTCGTAGTTCTCTAAAGCCTTTCCTGCCCCAATGGCCACGCAGGCGAGGGGATCATCGGTCACATAGCAGGGCACCCCGATCTCCTGGGTCAATAGGCGATCGATGCCACGCAGAAGCGCTCCCCCACCGACCAATACTATCCCCCGATCTATGATATCTGAGGCAAGCTCCGGCGGTGTCTGCTCCAACACCGTCTTCGCCACCCCTACAATGGCGGAAAGGGGTTCGGCCATGGCCTCGGTCACCTCCTCTGATTTGAGTTGGATGATCCTGGGAAGGCCCGTCACCTGATCGCGGCCCTGGACCTCCATGATCAATTCCTCATCCAAGGGGAGGGCGCTCCCGATCTCTATCTTTATCCTCTCCGCCGTCTGTTCCCCCACCATCAGGTTATACTTCTTGCGGATGTAAGCTGCTATGGCCTCATCTATCTTCACCCCTCCCACTCGGACGGAGCTCGATCTGACGATGCCGTTCACGGCGATAACCGCTGCCTCGGTGGCCCCGCCTCCGATGTCCAATACCATGTTGCCCGTAGGGGTGTCGATGGGCAAGCCCGCACCGATAGCCGCCGCTAAGGGCTCTGGGATCAGGTAGACCTCCTTGCCCCCCGCCTGGATCGCCGCATCGCGCACCGCCCGGCTCTCCACACTGGTCACTCCCACAGGCACGGTGATCATCACTTTAGGCTTGAACAGCCGAAAACGCCCGCAGACCTTCCCGATGAAGTAGCGGAGCATAGCTTCAGTGACCACATAATCGGCGATCACCCCATCGCGGAGCGGCCTCATCACTTCTATGGCGTCCGGCGTGCGGCCCAACATCGCCCGAGCCTCTTCGCCCACAGCCACGATCTTGTTATCATTGATCGAGATGGCTACCACAGAGGGCTCCTGTAGGACGATACCCTTACCCTTCACATAAATCAACACGTTGACTGTGCCCAAATCTATGCCGATCTGCTTCTCGAACATCTATCCTCCAAGGTGATTAATCAGCTCGAAGGCCTCCGCCACAGCGAAGAGTATACCATAGTTGAGGTTGAAAAGGCAAATCGGTGGACATTCTCTAACGACGCTTAAGGCGTTAGAGAATGTCCACTCCTCGGATTTCGGCCTGCTGGAGGATCTAGTGGCCCTTGGTCTTCTCCACCAAATCTTCCCACGCCCTATCCACGTTCTCTTGGATGACCTGGATATCCTCCTCCGTAAGGTGGGCAAAGCGGCCCTGCAATTTTAAGTACTCCCTCACCGGCAGGAACCTCTTAGGCCAGACGGTGATGGTCCATTTCCTACCGTTCTCCACCTCGTAGAGGGGGAAGACTTTGGTCTGAACGGCTAGGCGGGAGAGCTTGATGGTGTGAGCAGGCTCGGACCTCCAACCGGTTGGGCATGGGGCCAGGATATGGATGAACTTCGCCCCTCTGATCCCCTTGGCCTTTTGGAATTTGCTTATCAGATCCTCCGGGTAAGCCACGGTGGCTGTGGCCGTATAAGGGATGCGGTGGGCAGCCATGATGGCCACGATATCCTTCTTGGGCCTTTCCTTGGGATGGCGCAAAGGGGTGGTGGTCGTCCAGGCCCCCCAGGGTGTGGCCGAAGAGCGCTGGATGCCGGTGTTCATGTAGGCCTCGTTATCGTAACAGACGTAGATGAAATCCTCATTGCGCTCCACTGCGCCGGAGAGCGCCTGGAGTCCGATGTCGAAGGTCCCTCCATCGCCGGCCCAGGTAACAACCTGGGTCTCCGTATCCCCCTGGACCTCTAAGGCGGCCTTGATCCCCGAGGCTGTTGAGCCGCCGGTCTCGAAGGCGGTGTGGAAGATAGGGACCTTGAGTGAGGAGTAAGGGAAAGCCCCGGCGATGATCGACCAACAGCAGGCAGGGATGACCAGGATGGTCTTCTTCCCTAAAGCCTTCAGGGCGTAGCGCATGGCCAAGGCCCCGCCACATCCCGGACAGGCCAAGTGTCCGGGAAGCATAAGCTCTTCTTCAGGGATAGCATAGCCCATTTTCTCGCTCCTTTAAATGCCAGTAGAAAGGTTAGGTGAATCCTCTGGCCACCTTAACCCCCCACCAGACCGTCTCCTTCTCGGGTTCATCGTGCTCAAAGGTGTATTCGGCGATGCCTCTGATGGATGCAGGGGTGACATCCCTCCCGCCGAGGCCGGTGATAAAGCCGAAGACCGGCGGTCTGACGGAGGAATTGTAAAGGGCGGATTTGATCTCCTCAGCGAAGACCCCTCCGTGCCCAAAGGCGGTGTTACGATCGATCACCGCCACCTTCTTCACTTTAGCCAGCGCTTTCCTCACATCCTCGAAGGGGAAGGGGCGGAACAAGCGGATTTTGAGCATCCCCACCCTCTTGCCTTCTTCCCGCATCTCATCCACCACCACCCTGGTCGTGCTGGCGAGGCTGGAACAAGCCACCAGGGCCACCTCGGCGTCATCCATCCGATACCCTTCCACCAGACCGTAACTCCGCCCGAAAATCCGCCCGAACTCCTGATCGGCCCTGCGGGCCACCTCCAGGGCTTTCTCCATAGCCCTTTGGATTTTGTATCGCATCTCCATGTAGGCATCGGGGCGCACTAACCCTCCGAAGGCGTGAGGGTCGCTGATGTCCAACCTGTATTGGGCCCTGTAGGGGGGCAGGTACTCATCCACCAGTTCCTGGTCAGGGATGTCCACGCGCTCGTAAGTATGGCCGAGGACGAAGGCATCCAAGACGAGCATAGCGGGGAGGAGCACCTGCTCTGCTACTTTGAACGCCTGGATGACCGTATCCAGCACCTCCTGGTTGCTCTCACAATAGAACTGCATCCATCCTGTATCCCGCTGGGCCAAGCTATCGGTCTGCTCGGTCCAGATCGACCATCCCGGCCCCATAGCTCGGTTGACGTTGGCCATGACGATGGGAAGGCGCGCGCCCGCGGCCCAGTGAAGGAGCTCATGCATCAAGGCCAACCCCTGGGCGGCTGTGGCAGTAAAAGCCCTCGCCCCTGCGGCGGAGGCCCCGATGCAGGCGGCCATGGCCGAGTGTTCGCTTTCCACTTTTATGAATCTGGCGTTCAGCAGACCGTCCGCGCAGAAATTAGAGAGCATCTCCACGATCTCGGTCTGGGGGGTGATGGGATAGGCAGCGATCACTTGGGCCCGCGAAAGCAGCACCCCGTAGGAGACCGCATGGTTGCCCATGATCACCTTTTCCATTCGAATTTCCTCCTGACTACTCAAATCCCAATGACCAAATCCCAAATCCCAATGACCAAATCGCAATTTCCAATTGGTCATTGGTCATTGACTCATTGGTCATTGGTTCATTGGTCATTAACCTACTCTCGTTCAATGGATATGGCGTAGCGAGGGCACTCCTCAGCGCATATGCCGCATCCCTTGCAGTAGTCGTAATCGATTCTGTAGCCCCCATGGTCCACCCTTAAGATGGCCACGTCGGGACAGAAGATAAGGCAATTGTCACAATGGTTGCAGGTGCCGCAGCTGAAGCACCTCTCTGCCTCGGCCCGGACATCCTCCTCAGCGAGGCCCAGATTGACCTCCTCGAAATTGCCGCGCCTCTCCTCGATGGGCCTTCGGGGGAGTTTTATCCGCTCCGCTTCCTCGAAATAGTCCAGATTAAGATCCTCGAAGCGGACGACGGTGGGATCCACATCCTTAGGAAAGGCATGGACGGCTCTCTCTAAGGGCGGGAAGCTGGAGAGCCCTTCACCCCTCAGGTACTGGTCGATGGCCAGGGCTGCCCTCTTACCTGAGCCTACAGCATGAGCCACCGTGCCGAAGGGGGTGGCAACATCGCCTGCAGCGAAGATGAAAGGCATCGTCGTCGCCCCGGCCTCGTTGATGACGATGCGTCCCCTTTCGACCTCCAATCTTTGATTTCCGACCTTCAGAAACGAAAGGTCAGCTTCCTGGCCGATGGCCGTGATGACCGTATCCACCTCAATGGTGTATTCAGAACCCTCGATGGGGATGGGGCGCCGGCGGCCGCTGCTGTCTGGCTTGCCCAGGCGCATTTCGACACATTTGAGCCCCCTTACGCGGCCGTTTTCGGTGAGCACCTCCACAGGGGATGTCAGGAAACGAATCTCCACCCCTTCCGCCAGGGCTTCGTCCACCTCCGATTCGATAGCGGGCATCTCTGTCCGTGAACGGCGGTAGAGGATGGTCACCTGGGGTTCATCAGAGATCCTCTGCAGGAGGCGGAGGGCCGAGCGGGCGGAATCTATGGCCGTATTCCCTCCGCCGATGACGGCCACCCTGGGCCCCACCTCCATCTCCTCGCCTAGGTTTATCCTCTTGAGGAATTCCAGCCCGGGGATGACCCCTTCCGCCTCCTCGCCGGGGATGTTTAGCTTGCGGCTCCTCTGCAATCCCACGGCGATGCAGAGGGCATCATAGCCTTGGAGATCGGACATCCGCAGGTTCTCCCCTAAACGCATCCCGGTTTTCATCTCCACTCCCAGGGCTTTGATAGCTTCGATCTCCCTATCCAGCACATCCCTTGGGAGGCGGTATTTGGGTATGCCCACTCGCATCATCCCTCCTACCACAGGCAGGGCCTCGAAGACCGTAACCTTATAGCCCTTGCGAGCTAATTGATAGGCGCAGGAGAGCCCAGCGGGGCCGGAGCCGATGATGGCGACCTTCTTAACAGCGAGCGAAGGGTTATCAACGGGTCGCACCTCCCGCTGCTGTACATGGTCGGCCAAAAACCTTTCCAGGGCATGGATGGCTATCGCTCCGCCAAGTTCACTACGGTTGCATTCCCTCTCGCAGGGATGGGGACAAACCCGCCCGCAGACCCCCGGGAAGGGGTTCTCTCGGAGGATCAATTCCAGGGCCTCCTCGTATTTCCCCTCCCTGATCAAGCCTAGATAGCCCACGATGTCCTCCCCTGCAGGGCAATTGTGGTTGCAGGGGGGAGTTTTATTGACGTAAACAGGCCGGATGTATCGCCAGCTGCCGGTCTTGTTAACCAAGGTTGTGCCCAGGGACATGGGCAGGGGGGGCATGTCGGCTTCGGTCTTAAAGACTATTTCCTCAGTCATCATTCCTCCTCCAGATAACCACTTAATAAAGTGGTTGCACGATTATGGGCATTGCTCTTATCCCCAAATCGGAGAACACGTTTTAACGCGCCTTTAGCAGGCCGGGGTAGGCATTTTGACGCGGCCATATGCCTCTTGGGTGGCAGCTACATTGCCTTCCGGATTAGAGGGGACCACCTCCTGTATGGCCTCGATCACAGCCTCTAAGCTCACCAGCCCGGTGACTTTAACGAATGCCCCTAAGATGGCGGTGTTAACGATGGGTGCGCTCTTGGATCCTAAGTGATGTTTGATGGCAATGGAATTGGCATCCACAGTGGCCACCTTAAATTTATCTGGTAGATCGAAGGCGTCAGGAGGCTTGTCGCTGTTGATGATGATCCATCCTCCTTCCTTCAGACCAGCGGTGACGTCTACGGTCTCCAACAGAGTCGGATCGAGGACCACAATGTGATCGGGCTCATAGATTCTGCTCCTGATCCTAATGGGCTTATCATCCACGCGGAGGAATGCCATCACTGGTGCTCCGCGTCTCTCCACTCCAAAAGTTGGAAAGGCCTGCACGTACTTGCCCTCCTTGAAGAAGGCAATCGCTAGAGCCTCGGAAGCGACCACTGATCCTTGGCCGCCACGGCCATGAAAGCGAACCTCAATCATCGTTCCTCCTTCCTCACTGAAAAGTTTAACTCCCTTGTTTCTCTGAGTTGTGAGCCACCGAATCCATTGCAAATCCGCCGGCCAGCAGCAAGCGAGCTCATCAGTGGACAGGCCTAAAACCAATCCCGGAATCGCCTAAATTTTGGGAACTTTTGTCTCCCGCGAAGCGATCTTGGAGGCCAGGTTGCCTATTTCTGTGCAGGGTTTGGCCTTCATAGGAGAAAATCGCCCTTTTGGAGCCAATCGGTCAATTGTGCAACAACTCTAATACCCCCAGCGCTAAGGAGGCTAACCTCGCCTCGGGTGGGTCGGAGGGGAAAGGCATAGCTATGGGGAACCTTCCTCCCACCACTATTCCCGCCATCTTACCTTTGGCTAAGCAAGTGATAGTCTGGGCCAGAAGGCTGCCTGTGTCCAAATCCGGCACGATGAGGACATCGGCCTGACCAGCCACCTCTCCCCCTATGCCTTTAACTTGGGCCGACCAAGGGGAGATAGCGATATCCAAAGCCAAGGGGCCATCGACGAAGCCACCCTTGATCTGCCCCCTATGGGCCATCTTAGATAGTGCAGCGGCCTCCAAACTGATGGGGATCTTGGGATCGACCACCTCTGTGGGGGAGAGCAACGCTACCCTTGGCCGTTCGATCCCCAGCCTATGGGCAACCTCGATGGCGCTCTGAACTATCGCCGCCTTCTGCTCCAACGTCGGTGAGGCCGTCACGCCGATGTCACCTACTAAGATCAGATGGTCGAAATCTGGGATTTCGAAGACCCCGATTTCAGCGAGGAGCTCACCAGCTCCGAGAGCCAGGGCGGCTTCGATAAGGTAGCGGGGCTGAGCCAGGCCGTTCATGAGCAGTTCGGCCTGGCCCTGATTGACGAGTTCCACAGCCTTACGCGCCGCCGGTTTGGGCAGGGGTTCATCCACGATGGACACATCGGTCAGGTCGATCCCTTCCTCCTCGGCGATCTCCCCCATAGCCTCTGAATCGCCCACCAGGATGAAATGAGCCAGCCCCTCCTCCCGCGCCCGAGTAACAGCGATCAACGTAGCAGGGTCATGGGCGGCGACGACGGCCACTCGTTGGGGGCCTTTGCTTTTGGCTATTTCCACCAGTTCGGAAAGCGCTTGAACGCGGGCTTTCATTTGCTTCCTGCACCTCCATTGCCCCTCAGAGCGTGCCCTTCCCCGGTCAGGCAGGGAAGGGCCTACTCCTCAACTATGAGGTGTCAGAAGTGGGGGCGAGGCGCGGAAGATGCCTCCCACTATGCTCCTCCTGATATCCGTGAGCAGGTCCTGAAACATCTCATAGGCTTTCCTCTTGTACTCCACCAAGGGGTCGCGTTGGCCGAAGGCCTCGAGGCCGATGCCCTGCCTCAGATCCTCGATGTCCGTCAGATACTCCACCCAGAGGCGATCGATGACCCCGAGCATCACCTGCTTCTGAACCTCGTGCATCGCCCTGCGGCCGAAGTAGCATCGGAGGGCCTGTCGAAACTCCTCATCCAGATCAACTATCCTCTTTCCCTCGTTCCCCTTCAGCTTCTGACGGCCCAGGTGGCGCAGGAGGCCTTCGCGGAGCTCCGGCTCCAAGTCGGATAGCTTCTGTTCCTCGAACTCTTCCCCTCTGTGGGAGCTCTCCTGACGCAGATAATCCTGTATCCGCTTGCCTAACTCTCCCTTAAGGTCGGAGATTCTGTGCCCTTTAAGGGCCTTTGCCCGCTTGGCTTTGAGATGATTGATTAAGCCCGCATAGATCTCATCGTCCAAATCCCTCAGCCGTTGCTGCTGAAATCTCTGCCATTTTTCCTCATCGAAAATGAGCCCCCTCTCCCGGAGATAGCGTTTCACTTCCTCCTGCGCTTCCTCCTCCAAATCAGCTAGCCTCTTGCTGCCCATCTCCTCGAGCCGACGCCTTCCTAAGGAGAGCGCCACAGCCTGCTGATCCTCCTCCTCTAAATCCATGAGGCACTGCCGTTCGCATTCCTCCATCTCTGCTGCATTAACGAAGTGGTCGGTCTCGCTGAGCAGATAGGCCCGTATAGCTTGGCGGGAGTCCTCGTCTAAATCCGCTACTTTCTGCCCTTTAAGCTCTTCCTCCAGCTTAATGGCCAAACGCTCCGAGAGGCTGGCATAGAGGGCGGAATCCAAATCCGACAGCCTTTGCTGTGCATACTGCTCTTTCTTAGCCTTGTCCAGGAAGCAGCCGTTCTCATCCAGGTAGCGCCAGATACACTCCTTAAGCTCTCCTTCTATCTCCGCGATCCTCCGCTCATTAAAGCCCCTCAAAAGGCGCTGACCAAGGTATCGAATCGCCTCCTCTTTGATCTCCCCATCCAGCTCAGCAACCCTCGTTTGCTCGATGCGGCGTGCTTTATCCTCGTCCACGAAATAGCCGATCTCCTCTAAGTAGCGGCGCAAGCCAGAACGGATGTAATCTTTCATATCAGCGACCCTCTGTTCGGAGAGTTCCTCCTGGATTTCCTGGGCAAGGTGGGTCAGGATGCTCTCTCGCACCTCCGGCTCCAGGGCAACCAATTTCGATTCCCTGACCAGTGCAACCAGCTCCTCGTCAATGAAATAGCCGTTTTCCCTGAGGTAACTCCACACCGTCTCTCTCACCTCATCTGGGAGTTGGGCGAACCTCAGCCCTTTGACCTTAGCGAGCACCCGGCGGCCGAGGTGACGGGCGAGGCCCTCGTATACTTCCGCTCTTAGATCGCTCAGGCTTTGACGCTGGATGAACCGTTGCCTCTCGGCTTTCCCCTTGAAGAGGCCCTTCTCATCGAAGTACCTCAGCACGCTTTCCCTGAGGTCCCGATCCAGGTTAAGGAACTTCCTTTCCCCGATCTCGGCCAGCAGCCTGTGGCCCAGGTGGCTTTCCAGTCCGTGGAGCATGCTCGCTTCCAGGTCAGCAAGTGGACGCTGACGGAAAGAGCGTACTTTGGCCTCGTCAACGAAGTAGTCGAGCTCCTTGAGATAGTCGATCACGCTCTCCTCTAAAGCCTCTTCCAATTCCCCTATCTGGCGTCGTTCCAGTTCCGCTTCGAGCTCCTTAAGGAGGCGATGTTGGACCTCTTCTAAGACCTCCTGTCCCAGATCGCTGGGCTGCATCTCAGGAAAGGAGGCCGCTTTCTCCTCGTCCGTGAGGAGGCCCCTCCCCTGGAGATGACGCCACAGGCCATCACGGAGCTCTCCTGGGAGGTCCGCTATCCTCTCCACCCCCTCCAGCTGCTGACGTCCTAGACGCTGGACCAGACCCAGATAGAGGTCACCCTCTAATTCCCTTATCCTTAGCCTGGCGAATTTTCGCTTTTTGGCTTCATCGGTGAAGCAACCCTTTTCCTTTAGATAGTTCATCACATCCCGGCGGATATCCAAGGGCAGGTTCCCTATCTTTTTCCCCTTCAGCCTCTCTAAGCGCTCCCGGTTCAAATACTTAATTACAGCACGACGGGTCTCCTCTCCCAGATCGCTTAACCCTTGATGGGTGAGGAAACGGCGCAGCTTCTCCTCATCCACGAAGTGGCCTCTCCCCCTGAGGCAGCTCAGGATAAACTGTTTGGTGGCTTCGTCCAGCTCGGCGATGGGCTTCTTCCCTATCTCCTCAAGCAGCCTGTGGCCCCAATATCGGGCGAGTTCCTCGCGGATTTCCTCGCCCAATTCGTCTATCCTGCGGCGAAACAGGGCTTCTTTCTTCCTCTCATCATCGAAGTGGCCGCTGGCTCGGAGATACCGTTCCGCCTCGGCACGGGTCTCATTGTCCAGTTCGCTCACTTTGCGCTCCATGTCCTCCAGCATTCGACGATCGAGGTATTCGATTATACCCTCGCGCAGCTTTGGGTCCAATTCCTCCAAGGTGAGTTGTGTGAGGCGTTGTATCCATAGGTAACGGCAGGCACTCTCGCGCATATCTTCATCCAGGTCGCCTATCCTCTCCCTTCCCTTCACCATCTCCATGCTCAGGAATCCGGCGAATCCATCCAGGAGCTCTGAAGCCAGTTCACCCAACTTCCACTGGCCCATCGTCCTCAGCGCCTCCTCGCCCCAAAGGTCCTCCCTGGCCTCTAAAAGCGCCCTCAGATGGCCCAAAATATCGTTATGTAACTGCTCCGAATCCTCACCCTCGATGCTAGCTGCGGCCAGGAAAGCGAGCGGAAAGCGGGGAGTAGGGAATACCCACCTTTTGTGATGCTTATCGAAGAACGTCCGCTTGGTGTAGTACACCTCCAAAAGCATTGGCACGATCTTCGCCGAGGAAGATCGGAGTTCTCTCAGGCTGCTGCGGATGCTCGCCTCTATTTCATCCAATTGGCGCGCGGCCCAGCCATCGTAAGCTTTGGTAAGAGCGCGGCGAAGTATCCTCCCCAGGAGGTCGAGATCGAGCAAGGTCAGTTCGTTCAGTTCCAACAACAATTGGACAAGGTTATCATACCCCCCCTTCCGCGCCCTCCTCTCGATCTCCTCCAACCTGCCTCCATTTTGGGCTGCGTCCCTAGCGCGTTCGAACAGTTCCTCGATGTCCTGGCGAGGCAGGTCCTGCGGTTTGACATCGGCAAGCCCCAGGGCGGCGGGGGTATGCCCTTCGATCGAAGTGATCAGGATCTTGCACGCCCTCTGATGGTATGATTCCTCCAGGGCTGCCATTAGCCTCTCCTTCACTTCCTCGGCCCCTAACCCCTGTAGATCGCTGGGCTTCACGTTTAAAGTCAAGGGAAAGGCCCTTTGGAGACCTCGGAGCAGGTTGCGCCATGGCTCCTCAGCCAGCCCTCCGTAGGCCGCCAGGAAGTCATCGATCAGCTCTTCGAGTCTAAGGGAGTAGTCCGCCAGGTCCTCTTTGTAACGGGCCGCTATCCATTCGAGCCTCTCCTCGATCGCCTTATCAAGGAGGTGCTGTTTGTAACCTTCCAGCGCCTCACGGTTCAACTCCATCAGATAAGGGCCAAGCGCCTTCGGCTCCTGTCCCTCCAACCTCTCGGCTAGAAAGCTTATGCTGAAAGGAGGGAGGCAGGTCAAATTGTCGAAGGGGAAGGGGTATCTGAAGGGCGAATCCGGCGGGGGAAAGGAGAGGGGGATGATTCTATCCAAGTAATCCAGCAGCTCCCATAGGGAGTCAGCCTGGGAGGCCCTGTCCTCTATCTCCTCCTGCACCATCTCCCACAGGTCTGAAGTGAGGTCCTCCTTGGCGAGGATTTTGCGGCGTTGGTCATAAATCAATTGGCGCTGGGTATTCAAGACATCGTCATATTCGAGGAGATGCTTGCGGATGTCGAAGTTATAACCTTCGATTCTGCTCTGTGCGTTTTCGATGGCCTTAGATACCAGACCGTGTTCGATAGGGACATCGTCCTCCACACCCAGCCGCTGCATAAGGTTGGCGAGGCCGGGGCCGCCGAAGCGGCGCATCAGATCATCCTCTAAGGATAGGTAGAAGCGGGAGGATCCGGGGTCTCCCTGGCGTCCTGCGCGGCCCCGCAGTTGGTCGTCTATACGGCGGGCCTCGTGGCGCTCTGTTCCGATGATGTGCAATCCGCCTAACTTGAGGACCTTCTCCCGGCGAAGGGCATAGTCAGGGAAGACCTCGGCGATGGCGCTCGCCATCTGGGCCTCACTCGCCTTAAAGGGGTTGATCCCCCTCTTTCTGAGGACGTCTTGGGCCCTCTTGGTGACCTCTTGGGAGAGCTCGCCGCCAAGCTTGATGTCCACTCCTCGCCCGGCCATCTTGGTGGCCACGGTGACCGCACCGGGTTCTCCTGCCCTGGCGATGATGGCCGCCTCCTTGGCATGGTTCTTGGCATTGAGCACCTGGTGGGGGATGCCCTTCTTCTTGAGTCTGCGGCTGAGCTTCTCCGACTTCTCGACCGAGGTGGTGCCCACGAGCACTGGGCGCCCGGCCCGATGACATTCCTCGATCTCGCGCACGATGGCTTTCCATTTAGCCTCCTCTGTACGGTAGACCACGTCCGGGTAATCGATGCGGATCATGGGCTTGTTGGTGGGGATGACCACGACATCCAGGCCATAGATCTGGTAGAGTTCCTCGGCTGCGGTGGCCGCCGTGCCCGTCATGCCGGCCAACTTCTCGTACATCCTGAAGTAGTTCTGGATGGTGATGGTGGCATAAGTCATGGTGCGGGGCTTAATCCTAACCCCCTCCTTGGCCTCGATGGCCTGATGCAGTCCATCGCTCAGGCGGCGATCGGGCATCAGGCGCCCGGTGAACTCGTCGATGAGGATGATATTCTGCCCCTGCCTTATGTAGTCGCGATCTCGTTCGTAAAGGGCCTCAGCCTTCAGGGCCTGCTCCATGAAGTGGACATATTTGTAGTTCTGTTCATCGTAGATGTTGATGAGGCCGAGCTCCTGTTCCACACGGGCCAATCCTCGCTCGGTCAAGGTGACCACCCGGTCCTTCAGGTCGACTTCGTAATCGATCCCAGGCTGGAGTTTCTTGGCTATCTGAGCGAACCTCCTGTATTCATCCAAAGGCTCAGCGGAGGGGCCCGAGATGATAAGTGGAGTTCGGGCTTCGTCGATGAGGATGTAATCAGCTTCGTCAACTATGGCGTAGTGGAGTCCCCGTTGCACACACTGGGAGAGATCCGTAGCCATGTTATCCCGCAGGTAATCGAAGCCGAACTCGCTGTTGGTGCCGTAGGTGATGTCAGCTAAATAAGCCTCTCTCCGTTCCACGGGGCGCAGATGCCTGTAGTCCCCCTTCTCATAGGAGGGATCATAGAGGAAGGCCTTGCCGCCCTGCTGCAGCAGCCCCACACTCAGGCCTAAAAAATAATAGACGGGCCCCATCCACTGAGTGTCCCGTCTAGCCAAGTAATCGTTAACAGTAACTAAGTGTACGCCCTTTCCCTCTAGGGCGTTTAGGTATAGAGGTAGGGTAGCCACTAGAGTTTTGCCTTCGCCCGTCTTCATCTCGGCCACCTTGCCTTGGTGAAGGACGATGCCTCCCATAAGTTGCACGTCGAAATGGCGCATGTAGACCGTCCGCTTGGCGGCCTCTCTCACGACAGCGAAGGCCTCTACCATGAGGTCATCCAAGGAATCACCGGCCTGGAGTCTTTCCTTGAATTCCCTCGTCTTAAGGCGCAGCTCCTTGTCGGAGAGGGATTCCAGCTTCGGCTCCAGGGAATTTATCTCCTCTACGATCGGCTCTAGCTTCTTCAGCTCCCTTTGGTTGGCATCTCCCACGAATTTGCTCAGAACATTTCTAAGCATTTCAAGTTCCGCTCAACCCTCCTAACCGAATCCTATTATACCACAAAATCCGGCAAAGAAAAAGGGCCACCCTGCGGTCTCCATGTGGTGGCCCGAGTTCTAAGCAGTTAAAAAGGTTCCCCTGGCAACGACCTACTCTCCCAGGGGCTTGCGCCCCAAGTACCATCGGCGCTGGAGGGCTTAACTCGGGGTCCCCAAAAAGTCCGAAGACTTTTTAGGGTGCCCCTTCCGGGTTCGGGATGGGACCGGGTGTTTCCCCTCCGCTATGGTCACCAGGGGAACCTTTAATGCAAAAAAATTGCGAGAAATACGAATATTCGTATTTTTCGCGCCCTCTTGCGATTAGCGCCCTAAAAACTGAACAGAATGCTCGGGTTTATCTCGCCGTCTTACTCGATTGGATTAAGCCCTCGACCATTAGTACGGCTTAGCTAAGCACGTCACCGTGCTTACACTTGCCGCCTATCAAGCAGGTGGTCTCCCTGCGGTCTTACCCGGTTTACCCGGTGGGTGACCTCATCTTGGGGTGGGCTTCCCACTTAGATGCCTTCAGCGGTTATCCCTTCCAGACATGGCTACCCAGCTATGCACCTGGCGGTACAACTGGCACACCAGAGGTCTGTCCACTCCGGTCCTCTCGTACTGGGAGCGGCTCCCCTCAAGTCACCTGCGCCCACAGCGGATAGAGTCCGACCTGTCTCACGACGGTCTGAACCCAGCTCACGCGCCGCTTTAATGGGCGAACAGCCCAACCCTTGGGACCTTATCCAGCCCCAGGATGCGACGAGCCGACATCGAGGTGCCGAACCTCCCCGTCGATGTGGACTCTTGGGGGAGACTAGCCTGTTATCCCCGGGGTAGCTTTTATCCGTTAAGCCACGGCCCTTCCACTCGGTACCGTGGGATCACTAAGCCCGGCTTTCGCCCCTGCTCGACTTGTAGGTCTCGCAGTCAAGCCCCCTTATGCCTTTGCACTCTACGGCTGGTTTCCATTCAGCCTGAGGGGACCTTTGGGCGCCTCCGTTACCCTTTGGGAGGCGACCGCCCCAGTCAAACTGCCCACCTGGCACTGTCCCCCTGCCGGGTGGCGGTCAGGGGTTAGGGTCAAGACTTAACCAGGGTGGTATTTCACCGGCGACTCCACCGAGGCTGGCGCCCCGGCTTCACAGTCTCCCACCTATCCTACACAGGCTAAGCCCTAACTCAGTACCAAGCTGCAGTAAAGCTCCACGGGGTCTTTTTGTCCCGCTGCGGGTAAACGGTATATTCGCCGCTACTTCAATTTCGCCGAGTCCCTCGTTGAGACAGTGCCCCACTCGTTACGCCTTTCATGCGGGTCGGAACTTACCCGACAAGGGATTTCGCTACCTTAGGACCGTTATAGTTACGGCCGCCGTTCACCGGGGCTTCAGTTCAGAGCTTCGTCAGCCCTTGGTCCTAAGTCCGAGGTCCTCGATCGGATAAACCGACTTTGGACGACGGGCCGTGGACCTCGGGCCGACTAACCCCTCCCTTTAACCTTCCGGCACTGGGCAGGCGTCAGCCCCTATACCTCCTCTTACGAGTTGGCAGAGACCTGTGGTTTTGTTAACCAGTCGGCAGGGCCCTTTCACTGCGGCCTCTTCGGGCTCCGGAGGCAAGCTCCTTCACCCTACCGAGGCACCCCTTCTCCCGAAGTTACGGGGTCATTTTGCCGAGTTCCTTAACGAGGGTTCTCTCGATCGCCTTGGTATGCTCTACCAGCCTACCTGTGTCGGTTTGCGGTACGGGCACCTGGGAATCAACGCTTAGAGACTTTTCTTGGCAGCATGGGCTCAGCCACTTATGGCCCGAAGGCACCGCCATCACCCCTCAGGCTCGGGAAGCGGATTTGCCTACTTCCGTCATCGCCCTACGGGCTTGGCACCGGGACGTCCATCACCCGGCTGGCCTACCCTCCTGCGTCCTCCCATCGCTCCTCCCAGGTGGTTCCGGAATATTAACCGGATGTCCATCGCCTACGCCTTTCGGCCTCGGCTTAGGCCCGACTAACCCTACGTGGATTAACCTTGCGTAGGAAACCTTAGGCTTTCGGCGAACGTGTTTCTCACACGTTTCTCGCTACTCATGCCGGCATTCTCACTTCCGTACGCTCCACCGCTCCTTTCGGTACGGCTTCGACGCGTACGGAACGCTCCCCTACCGCCCCTGCCCAGGGCAGGGACCCGCGGCTTCGGTGCTAGGCTTAAGCCCCGTTAAATTTTCGGCGCAGGATCGCTTGACCAGTGAGCTGTTACGCACTCTTTAAAGGATGGCTGCTTCTAGGCCAACCTCCTGGCTGTCTCAGCAATCCCACGTCCTTCCCCACTTAGCCTAGACTTAGGGACCTTAGCCGGCGGTCTGGGCTGTTTCCCTCTCGACGATGAAACTCATCTCCCACCGTCCGACTCCCAAGCTCTCAAGTGACGGCATTCGGAGTTTGGTTCGGTTTGGTAAGCTATACGCCCCCTAGCCGATCCAGTGCTCTACCTCCGCCACTTAACGCTTGGGGCTAGCCCTACAGCTATTTCGGGGAGAACAAGCTATCTCCAGGTTCGCTTGACATTTCACCTCTACCCACAGCTCATCCCATGCTATTGCAACAGCAACGGGTTCGGGCCTCCACGAGGTTTTACCCTCGCTTCACCCTGGCCATGGGTAGCTCACCTGGTTTCGTGTCTACTCCCTGCCACTCGCGGGGTCCCCAAAAAATCATGGATTTTTTGGGGTGCCCCTACGCCCTGTTCAGACTCGCTTTCGCTACGGCTTCGGGTGTGACTCCCTTAACCTCGCGACAGAGAGTAACTCGCCGGCTCATTTTCCAAAAGGCACGCCGTCAGGCCTTCCAACCCGATCCCAACAGGCTAAATCCCAGTAACATAGCTACCAGACTTAGCCGTCTTTTGGGATCTCAGGTTGGCATAGCCCTCCGACCGCTTGTAGGCATACGGTTTCAGGTTCTATTTCACTCCCCTCACCGGGGTTCTTTTCACCTTTCCCTCACGGTACTTGTGCACTATCGGTCGCCAAGAGTATTTAGCCTTGGAAGGTGGACCTCCCAGCTTCCCACAGGGTTAGCGTGCCCCGTGGTACTCAGGATCAACAGCCCAGGAGTCCATCCCCTTTCGCGTACGGGACTATCACCCTCTATGGTAGGCCATTCCAGGACCTTTCCGCTAGGGGATGGATTTCTAACTCCCTGAGACCTCCGCAGCGGTCTCCGCTGTTGTCCTGCAACCCCTATCACGCAACGGCTGCGGCCTTTGACACGTGATAGGTTTGGGCTGCTCCCCTTTCGCTCGCCACTACTCAGGGAATCTCGGTTGATTTCTTTTCCTGGGGGTACTAAGATGTTTCAGTTCCCCCCGTTCCCCCCGCCAAGCCTATGTGTTCAGCAAGGCGGTGCCCGGGCATTCCCCCGGGCGGGTTTCCCCATTCGGGCATCCCCGGATCAAAGCCTGCACACGGCTCCCCGAGGCTTATCGCAGTGTGCCACGCCCTTCATCGGCTCTTGGCGCCTAGGCATCCACCGTATGCCCTTAGTAGCTTAATCCATGTAAGACGGCGAAATCGAAACCCTTGCATTCTGTTCAGTTTTTAAGGTGCTAATGGCTCTTCAGCCATCCTAGCGATTGACTGCTAGCTGCTAATGGTTAACACCTTAACCATTAGCAGCTAAAAGTCAATTGTCAGGCACGAAAAACGCCCGGCATATCACCGGGCGCTAAATTGCAACCGGTAGATATGGCCACCTAACCAGGACTATTCAATTCTACTTTTGCTCTCTTATCCATTCTAATTGAATTATACTATGGTTTTTGCTTCCTGTCAAGCGCCTCTGGTGGAGATGAGGGGATTTGAACCCCTGACCTCCTCCGTGCAAGGGAGGCGCTCTCCCGCTGAGCTACATCCCCGAATCAGTGACCAATTACCCAAACCCCAATGACTAAAAGAAACATATTTGGGATTTGGTCGTTGGCTCATTGGTCATTGTCCTGGTGGGCCTTCCTGGATTCGAACCAGGGACCTTTCCCTTATCAGAGGAACGCTCTAGCCAGCTGAGCTAAAGGCCCTACCCTTAACAACTGAGGAGTGATAGGAAAGCCATTTGAACGTCGGGTAAACAAGCCTGCGTTTGTAGGGACTGGCCAGATCCCTTGGGGGATCCGGCTTTTTCTCCCTAGAAAGGAGGTGATCCAGCCGCAGCTTCCGCTACGGCTACCTTGTTACGACTTCGTCACAGTCACCGGCCCCACCTTCGACGGCTGCCTCCCTTGCGGGTTAGCCCACCGGCTTCAGGTGTTGCCGGCTCCCATGACGTGACGGGCGGTGTGTACAAGGCCCGGGAACGTATTCACCGCCGTATTGCTGACCGGCGGTTACTAGCAACTCCAGCTTCATGGAGTCGGGTTGCAGACTCCAATCCGAACTGGGACCGGCTTTTTGGGATTAGCTCCGCCTCGCGGCTTGGCAACCCATTGTACCGGCCATTGTAGCGTGTGTGTAGCCCTGGGCATAAAGGCCATGCTGACTTGACGTCATCCCCACCTTCCTCCGGCTTTCCGCCGGCAGTCCCGCATGACACGTGTAACATGCGGCGAGGGTTGCGCTCGTTACCCCACTTAAGGGAACACCTCACGGCACGAGCTGACGACAGCCATGCAGCACCTGTGCCGGCTCCCCGAAGGGTCGGTCACCTTTCGGATCCCTACCACCGGCATGTCAAGCCCAGGTAAGGTTCTTCGTTTAGCATCGAATTGAACCACACGCTCCGCTGCTTGTGCGGGCCCCCGTCAATTCCTTTGAGTTTTAAGCTTGCGCTCGTAGTCCCCAGGCGGGATACTTATCGCGTTAGCTTCGGCACTGACCACAATGGAGTGGCCAACACCTAGTATCCACCGTTTACGGCTAGGACTACCGGGGTCTCTAATCCCGTTCGCTCCCCTAGCTTTCGCACTTGAGCGTCAGGGGCGGGCCAGGAGGCCGCCTTCGCCACTGGTGTTCCTCCCGATATCCACGCATTTCACCGCTACACCGGGAATTCCACCTCCCTCTCCCGCCCTCAAGCCCGGCAGTATCGAACGACCTCTCCAGGTTGAGCCTGGAGCTTTCACGCTCGACTTACCGAGCCGCCTGCGTGCGCTTTACGCCCAGTGAATCCGGATAACGCTCGCCCCCTACGTTTTACCGCGGCTGCTGGCACGTAGTTGGCCGGGGCTTATTCCTGGGGTACCGTCCTTCCTCTTCCCCCAGAAAAGGGGTTTACGACCCGAAGGCCTTCTTCCCCCACGCGGCGTCGCTGCGTCAGGCTTTCGCCCATTGCGCAATATCCCTCACTGCTGCCTCCCGTAGGAGTCTGGCCCGTGTCTCAGTGCCAGTGTGGCCGACCACCCTCTCAGGCCGGCTACCCGTCATAGCCTTGGTAGGCCATTACCCTACCAACTAGCTGATAGGCCGCAGGCCCCTCCCGAAGCGTAAAGGTCTACAAACCCTTACTTTAATCGACGAACCGAATCGTCGACCACATGGGGTATTAGCCACCATTTCTGGTGGTTATCCCCCACTTCGGGGCAGGTCACCTACGTGTTACTCACCCGTTCGCCGCTCCGTACCCCTGTTCCACCCCCGAAGGGGCTTCACAGGAGCCGTCGCTCGACTTGCATGTGTTAGGCACGCCGCCAGCGTTCATCCTGAGCCAGGATCAAACTCTCCGTAAATCCGCAGTTAAACCACTGCGGAAAGTTTTTGACGTTGGCCCAAACGTTCGCCTGGCTTTCCTACCACTCTTCAGTTGTTAAGGTTCGCTCTTCACAGGCGCCTATATTATAACATAATTCAATCTGTTTGTCAAGTCACTTCCATGCAGATCCAGGGAGAAATTTACCCTCCCTCAAGCGGTTTTCATTATAGCATGGTCCAATTGGTTTGTCAAGTCGGCTGGCTTGCCTTTGTAAGGAGTTGGTGTAAAATGATGTCTAAGGGTTCACCGATAACATGGAACGAAAGGCTCTTAGACACCATCCCTCCTAGATAAAAAATGCACTACCCAGGGATTATCCTGCCTTTGCAACGGAATATCATAGTTATCTCCGGCACAGCCTTTCTGCTGTTTATCTCGCTCTTCGCTTGGTATCCCCTCCTGTCGCTCCATTTCCGTGACCCTGGAGCCAGCGATGCCCAGGTGGGCTTAGCCTATTCGGTGCTCGCCTTTGGCTTCGCCCTCATGCAATCCGTTGGCGGCTTTATCGCTGAACGCTATGGCAGGAAACTCCCCGTCGTGGTGCCCACCTTCGTTTTCGTGCCCCTTTATGTGCTAGCTGGGGCCACTCGGGGTTGGATCGTGCTCTTGGGAGCTTTGTTTCTCACTAACATCCTCAGCGCCATCCAATGGTCAGCTTTCATCTCCCTTCTGGCCGAATCCGCCCAGGAGAAGCAAAGAGGGAGGGCTTTCGGGGCCTTTAATCTGGCTCTTTGGAGCCCCTTCCCCTCTCTCCATGCCAAGGATGCCTGGGGATTAAGCGAGCCGCAGATCAATCGCCTGTTCGTGGCAGCTAACGTTGCCTCCTTAGGGCCAACTTTAGGGGCCTATCTCAGCGGGATCTTCGGCTCCGCTGCTCCCTTCTGGGCAGCCCTGGGTTCAGGCTTGATGATGGCCCTCTCTCTGCGAGCGGTATCCGCAACGGACAAGCTCATTTACTCCATCGGCCACTCCACTAGAACTCTTAGCGAGCTGGTGTCCCTTTTAGCCGCGTACGATATCGAGGCTGTGGCCGATGTACGGCGTTTCCCTCACTCCCGCCATAATCCGCAGTTTAACAAGGAGACCTTGGAGAGTGAGCTCCCTGCATTAGGAATAGAGTACCATTGGCTAGGGGAGACACTCGGGGGCTTCCGAGGAGGTTACACCGATTACATGTCCACTGAGGATTTCAAACGGGGATTGGCGGAGTTAGAGAGGATCGCCAGGGGTAAGCGCACGGCCTTTATGTGCGCTGAGAAGCTCTTCTTCCGCTGCCATCGTCGCTTCATCGCCGATGCCCTGGTGGAGCACGGCTGGCGGGTGCTCCACATCATCGAGAAGGGGCGAAAGCCCTACGAGCATAAGCTCAGGGCTTAAGCCCGTAGTTACCCGGTGGCCACCTCAGGCCCAATAGCGGATGCGGAAATCATCGTATTCGCCAGTGTAATCCTCGTAGATGACCTCGACGTTTTCCACTACTGCCCCTGAGGGCCCTCGATGACACCAGGAGACCATGCGCTCGACGGCTTCCTCCTCCCCTTCAAAGACCGCTTCCACCCTTCCATCCCATAGATTTCTTACCCACCCCTTCACGCCCAAAAGCTGTGCCAAGTCCTTGGTTTCAGCTCGGAAGAATACGCCTTGCACCAATCCTGAGATGAAGACGTGAGCTCTCTTCTTAGCCATGGTTCAATCCTCCGAATTTGGCTTAACCTTGGGCCCGTTGCCGTAAGGCGTTTAGAAGATAGCCAAGGGCCTCTTTGTATAGTTTCGGATTGGTGGTGCGCAGGAGCTCGAAGTTGGCATCCACGGCACCGTCAGAGGCCAGCCAGGCCAGTGCTCCCATGTAGGTACGCCATTTGGTGTAGGAGCCCTTTAGCGTCCCCTCCGGATCGAATAGAAGGAGGGGATGTTGCTGGCTGGCGATGATGAAATGGCCCGGAAGGTCGAAGTGGGTGGCCTTAATCATCACATGGAGGATTTCCTGGGGGTCCCCACCAGGAAAGCGCTCTCGGTCATGGGTGAGGAGAGGGGTGGGGTCGAAGCCTATCTCCTCCAGAATGGAGGGATAGCAGGCCAGGCCCCATCTCCTCACTTTGTAGATGCAACCCTGCTGGCCGATCTCCACCTCTGGGCAGGCATCAGCATAACCCTTTGGAAGCTGCACCGTGACCTTCCTATCCACCAGATCGCCCCGTTCGGTGACCACCCAGTAATAGGCACGCCAATCTTCGGTGGGATAAAGGCCGGGGAAGTTGTTTATCACCTCCGCATCGGAGGAAGCTGTGCTCTGCCTCATCACGTTGCCAGGAGATTTTGACATTTTAAAGCCCCCTTTTCCTCAATCGGGCAGGAAGCATTCGGTGTCCCTCTTCATCAATTCGCTTCGATATGCGGCCCCAGAGCCATAGCAGGGCTATCCCCAGGAAGGTTACGCCTAAGCCTATAAGCCCTCCCTCAGGACCGAAAGCCCCGCCGGTGATGAGCTCAGGCCCCCGAACGCTCGTCCGCAGCAGCCTGGGGCCGAGGGAGGTGCCACTCACGGGGTAGCCGACAATAGGGCCTTGGAAGAAGTTCCAGGAAAAGTGAAGGGCGATGGGCAACCAAAGGGAGCGGGTGACGAGGTAGCCGCTGGCGAAGAGGATGCCAGCCACAATCAGGTTAATGGTTGATTCCAGGTCGGAGTGAGGGTTGCCCAGATGGGCTAAGCTGAAGAGGACGGAGGAAGAAACTACAGCTACAGTCATCCCCCACTCCTCGGCTAAGTTCTGGAGGATATAGCCTCGAGCGATCAACTCCTCGTTGATGCCCACCACTGCGAAATCGAAGAAAGCGATCCCTAAGCCGAGTAAAAGGTTGGGCTTCATTCCGTTTTGCCAAGCGAAGCCCCGCACCTCGAGCCAGCCACCAGCAAGCTCCGCAAGGAAGACGAGAGAGATGAGTAAAGCCCCCAGCCCTGCTCCTACGGCTACATCCGTCAGCCATCCCGGATAATGGCGAAGGCCCAAATCTCGCAAAGGGCGTCCATCGAGGAAATAACGGGCAAGGTAGGTGACCAGAAGGACATCTGCCAGATAAGCCAGCATCATCAGCGGCATAAAGAGTTCCTTTGGCGGCCTGAAGGTACCCCAGAGCAATCCCAGCAGCATCCCCAGGATCCATATCGTCAACAGGAGGATGAGGATATAAACTATAACCCGCCAAGTTGGCCGCAGGCGATCTCCTTTGAGGAAAATCCTCGACCAGATGCTTCTCCTTAGCCCTTCCATTTATGCTCCTTTGTCGATCCACTGTAAGCTGGGGACGAATGCCCTTGTGATATATTTTACCACACTCTCTTCGGTACGGACAACAAACGGGTTATCCAAGTTTCTCCCACCTCTATTGACAAAGCCCATGCCATTTGACAGAATGCAGGAGGACGGTGTAAGATATTTCGTAAACATGAGGCTTGAGGAGGGTTTAGATGAACAAGCCGATCGCTGTTACCGATGAGACATTCGAGGCCGAGGTTATACGATCTAACCTCCCTGTGATCGTCGATTTCTGGGCCGAATGGTGTGCTCCTTGCCACATCATTGCCCCTATTTTGGAGGAGATAGCCGCTGAATATGAAGGCCAATTGAAAGTGGCCAAACTCCAGGTGGATAACAGCCCTCGTACGACTGCCAAGTTTAAGATCATGGCTATCCCTACGCTGATCCTGTTCAAAGATGGTCAGGAGGTAGAACGCTTGATAGGCGCTGTGCCCAAGGAGAGGATATTGGAGAGGCTCAAGCCTTATCTGGAAGCTGAAGGTCAGTGAATTCCGTAGTGTCAAGTCAAATGAAAATGTTACCGAGAGGTGATCGTTCAGTCAAAAGATAATGTTACCGGGCTGTCCTTCTCCTTTCCTTGATTTGTGGCGATTTGGATGGTGTTGGATTGAGGCGAAAGCCAAGTCTCGGGGTTTAAGTGTATGGCCAATTGTTTGATAGACATCTTCGGTTTTGCCGGAGGTAGCACCGGGCAAGGAGAAGATGTAATCAAGTCATAGATCTCCCGCCGCAACTGGCGGGGGTTGATTCTCTCCAGGGGATGCGTTTCATGGGGATGTCTTGGGTCAGCCGATTGGCGCGGCGAGGTCCTCGCCGGGGAAGGCGGGGCTTTTCTCGTGGGATTGCGGCCAGGATGCGCTGAGTGGTGGAGATGCTGATCTGGCCCAGCTTCTCCAGCAATGCTGGGGAGGTCTCCAGTTCATC